>Ga0116229_10004721_pt1 | contig 22315 bp, 15 predicted proteins | sample S1TSphgellanicum_3_FD_87313 | JGI IMG/M metagenome (GOLD analysis project Ga0116229, IMG submission 87313) | Host-associated microbial communities from peat moss isolated from Minnesota, USA - S1T2_Fc - Sphagnum magellanicum MG | ecosystem: Host-associated > Plants > Peat moss > Unclassified...
TCATGTAATTTATAGTTTGGCTTGAAGAAAAATGATTGTCACAAGAAATGACAAATAGCAAGCATGTCAAAAGTGATTGAAGAATTGTGAGGTTGTCCTACAACAGATTATATCCTTTTCCTCTCTATTGTGATTGAAGTTTCAGTCAAAACAAACACCAAACAATTTTTGCTTTAATTGAAAAAGATCAATCATTTAAATCAACAATTTGTGAGCACATTAGTCATCATCAAGTGATTAGTCACAACTAAAATGTGTCATGTTGACTAACATGCTATGTAATGCTAGTTTACATGCTCATATTTTTTTATATACTTTTAAAATTATCAGATTATTTTTAAATTTAAAAATTTGTCAAAATTATGAACATTTCATTTTATTGTATGAATTTATTATTATTATCTTATGTTTGGAAATTGAAAAAAAAAAAACCTTTCATTGGTTCAAACTAAGACAATTTTTTTTTCTAGTTTAGAATGTTGACAAGTAACTAGACTTGTGACTCATTGGCATACCTTATCATGTTTGTATATTTATTATTGTTTTCTAGTCACATCAACACATCTAATTTTAGTCACACTTAGAACATGGCTACCTTAAATCTTAAATAAAATGTAAAAAAAAAGATTTAAGCCCTTACCTCCATAGCTATAAGACATATCTTTAACCATTCGACCATCACTTCAGATGATGACAAATCTCGTAATCACATAAATATAAACATATGTATGTTTTTGAATTTTGAACATTATAATGTTATCATATAAATAGTTAAATTTATAACGAAGTTAATTTTATGTAGGCAAGTAATAAGTGGAGGTTAGTAGGTAGTACCTACCTACCTTCTTACCTACATGCCTAATTATGACTTGCCTATCAATTAGGGTTATAAATTCAAATATTGTTGTTTAAGTTACATCTTATTTCAAATTTTTTTCAATTCATCACTTGATTTAATTGGATAATGTGTTGATTGATAATTTGATCCACTAATAATTAAATTTCATGATGAAATTAATTCCACCTCATGTGTGAAATACATAGTTCTAAGTTGATTCTAAAATTTCATGGGTTTTTAATCTAAAATTTTATTATATTAAAATATTAAAACATCATACACATTATGCCACTTAAGACCCCAAAAAAAGTAACACATTTTAGTCAAAATACCGCATTAACTTGACAAAAGTATTATGCTTTACAATTTTAGTCAAAACAATCTAATGTGACACTGTGACAGTCTTTTTTGCTATGCTCATAACGATGCACAAATTGACCAATTCTCTTTGGGACGGTCTTGCCTCCTTCAACCAAGAACTATGCATGTCCCATTTGGAGAGCGCCATGAACTTTCAACCTTTTCATCTACTGACAAGACATTTTTGACATTGTCTTGGAGAATCACAAACTCGGCATTTTGGCCAAATGTCAGTATATACAAGATGCATCCAAAGGTAGTACAAATTCTACGGGTAGGAGTTATCTAGAAACCACACTTTAGAACCTTCTTTTTGGTGCGGGTAAGTATTATGAATGGATTCCTCCCTTTCTTTCACTTTTACAGTAGTGGAGAGCTTTGGTTGCATGAGCAAAGAACTTATGACTTTCTGCACATCTTCAAAAAGTTTGGACACCTTAAGTCCCATAGTTTCTTTTGGTATGATTGTTTTCTTCAGGAAAGAGGCTTCCAAAGCACTTCAAAATTGTAAGGATTCTCTTTTGTCATAAATGGGACCATCTTGGTTGGGTTGGGTGGCATGTTAGGGGGTGAAAGGAGGCCCAAAAAGTTTATGCCTTTTTTATACTACTCTTTTTAATTTCATATTTTGTTTTAGCCAAATTATGCTAAGTTGTTTTTATTGATGATAATGGCTCCTGAGCTACAAAATTGGAGCAAAAAAAACAGCACTGGTGGTTCACATGGCAACCTTGATTAGAATGGAAGAAAAGCACCAAGTGCCAGAAGCAGTCATGTGGTGGGTTCAGTGACTTATTACAACTTTTTCAGTCCGAGCAAAGGTCACAGATATTTTTATTACTTTCAGAGCAAGCTCAGAGATATTTTGTCTATCCCACAGCTACACTTGAACCCACGATGTCCATCAACTTTTACTTGTGACCAGAGTGATGACAGAATCAGGTTGTCATCTGCACCCAAAGCACCCAACAACAACTTCCCTGCCCATCATCAGTATTCCACTTTGCCCAACTTGGCCCACTCTATCTATCAACTCCATTGCAGACTTCATAAGAGTGCGTACCTTTTACATCATCAGTTTTACCCATAAAGTTCTTGCCTCGTGTGTCTACAATAGCCACTTTCAAGTTCCAATTGATAGTGTCACACTTGAGAGATGTGTTATGTGAGCTTCATCTGGAAATTCAATGAATTTGAGTTGCCGGTTAAGTAATAAATTGCAACACCAATGTTTGGGAATGACAAATTGTAAGAGGGGTCACAAAACATTAATTTCGAGCCCATGTTTTGCACAAATGTCCAAATATACTTGTGAGGATCATTGGAGTTAATCTCTAATCAAGCAACAAATCACTATCATATTGGACCTTTGTTTGAACAAGTGCAATGCTTACCACGTGGAGGCTACAAAAGAGCTAACTCGCATAGCATCTTCATGTTAACTCTGGTTTGCTCTGCTAGTCCCATTGGCCTTGCTGCAATGTCACTCCATTTGGAACTTCTCATCTCAATGCATGCAGTTCTACCGAACATGCCATAAATCATTAGTACAGATAATACTCCAGATGTGGCTCACACATGGTGTCAAGTTTGAGCTAAAATTTTATGCTTGAATCCTACACCAATGTGTAATCTCTTCCCTAAGGACAGAGTCAGCCAAAGGCCGAAGGCCAAGAAAGATGGGCCTAGGCCCCCCAAAAATGGTAAACCAATTTATGGCCAGCCAATGTAAAGTGGTCATTTGTTTTTATTGGCCATTTCAAAGATTATTGTGTCTTGTACATATATTTACATGTCCAAAGTCCAAACTCAATTGGATGTTATTTAACAGCTGTACTTCATCCAAAGAACTATGTATATAGTATACACTAATGTATTCCTACCATTTCTGCAATTTAGTGTTATATATAGAAATGGTATACCCTAAGTAGCTAAACAAATCAAAGATTCTCCCAAAGATCCAACTAGATTACATTCTGGAATCTCTCTACATTTAGCTTTTGGCACAGCTAGTTTACTCTATTTTCCAAATGAGTCTGCTCTTGCTCAGCTGGGTACCTTGAAAAAACAAAAGACAACCCCTCCTCAGTTTGGGGAGGGCGGGGAGGAGGGGGGGTTCTTTCAATCTTTTGATATAAAAAACTGGCCAATTTTTTTGGTAAAAAACTTGACAAAATTTGTTGAAAGAAAATCATTGCTCCTCAACAATTGTTTTTTTTAAGGTTAGTATTTAAGTTGAGATTGCCTTTTAAAGTCTCTAATCAACAGCCAATTTGGCTACTTTGGGTAGAAATTATTGGCACTTACTAAAAACCAAATGAAATGAATGGTTTAGGCTAATACATGTAGACTAAAATCTCAAGGTTAGCAATAGCTTTGGTTAGTGTAAGGGTTTCATTGGCTATTCAAAAAAAATTGTAGTGTGTTAACCAACAATTACATAGGTGAATTGTGGGCTTTATTGACTACTCAATATATATATGTAGTGTAATGTGGCAAATCTATAGAATGTGCATACTCATGCAGACTCCAAATTATGTTGTTCTAGATTTTGTTTCTACATGTTATTGCAAATTCCAAAGATGGAGTTCCAATTCAGAGTGTTAAATTTTTAAACCCAATTTCAAGAAGCAATTTTCTTAAAAGAATATGACTTTTGCAAGGATTGAACCCCGGTCTAAAAGACCTTGCCCACTATAACAAAAATCTCTTGCCTAAACAAACACACACAAAATGTTAACAAAAGATGAACAAAGAAAATTGAAATTAGATGGCTTGCCTTATTCTAAAAATTTTAAAAAGATGGAACCCCTTTGACTATATGGAAAAATCATCAAGTGCCAACTTCAAGAATGAACAGTGTAACAAACTTTCTTCTCCCTACAAGTGGTGATGGTTTGAACATAAGGAAAAGTATCTTTAATCTAGAAATCTTGGAAGAACATCTTCACACATTAGTCTATTTGAATGGTTAGATGATTGCGTAATTTGCCTTTCATAAAAAATAATGTGATGAAATAATGTTTATCTTCAAGAAATCCCAAAACTTAACACATGGCAAGCTTTGCAAACTTCACATAATTAAACAAAGCTCGAGTTAAAACCCTAGAACCTAATATCAATAGTCACATGTGCGACAAATGATTATATTTTTTGTCATCATTCCTTTGAATTTATGTCGCATTGTGAAGCATGGTTGTTTTAAAATAAAAGCTTGAGACTCAAATTTTAGTTTGTCATGTAAAACAAACATCAATAAATCACCAATAGTTTTCAATGCACAATAAAAAGACACGATAACCTCCAAGTGAAGAAGGAATGATGCCTCAACATATACATTGACCCTACAATAAGGGTAAACCACTCCGAAAACATTCATCAATTCTTAATTCAGGAAACACTAATATAATTACTCTAAAACAATAGACAATGTTTCAAAACATTACAATTAAACAAAGTTGCAAATTTAAGAAAACAAGGCAAGTCCTATGAACAAGGCCACCTTAGTGGTCTATCCTTAAAATGAACTAGAACTTGGTGACCATTGAACTTCGTAACACATTAGTCATCATCACAAGTGGGTGATTCAACAAAAATCAAAGCCAATTCATCATGGTTTTTAGCCAAGAAGCTATGGAATGTTTTGAAAACTTCATCATTGAACTTGTATTCAAAATCAATACACATTTTGTACAGTTTAAATTTGCACTTCCTAATAGTTTCAACAAAATCATTGATATACACATCTTTCCCTATGGCATATTTTATTAAAGTGTGAGCAAATTCAAAAATTAACATGATGCAATGTAAGCTAAATATTAGTTTCACATTTAGCACCTTTTGCACGTTGGATCTTGTAGCTTCACTCTCAACATGACCTTCCCATATCTTTATAATTAGTGTATTGTAATCAACCATAACATGTTTGCATGGAGATAACATGGAAGTTCAATTGCTTTTTATGTTGGATGAAATATTTTTTTAATCTTTAGTGTCCAAGAGAGTTGACAACTTTTGTAATTCAAGCATTTTTTTGTGACTTCAACAAAGTACAAATGGAAGGATTGGAATAGGTTTTCCAAGGCTTGCATTGTGGACAAAGTTGAAAGGCTTTGAACCACCAAGTTTATCTTGTGTGCACAACAATGGACTAACACAAGAAAAAGGAGCCACTTTGTCCTTGATTTGCATAGAAACAACAATCTTACACCTAGCAAACACATATTTGCCATTTGTTTCAATAGAAACAAGTTTCCCTCCAATTTTAAATTATGTTAAGCCTCCTTGAATCAACAAAATGTTTAACATTACCCCATAAATGTACTATGTCATGACACAATTAATGACCTTCTCCAAGTTGAATAGAAGAGAAACTTGCCATTAATTTTCTAACCATCAATTGAAATCCAAGACTTGTTGTCTATAGTTGTCACTTGATTTACAAAGACAAGGAGGAAAAGAGATTCCCTAACAACTTCTTACACATTGTAAAACCACATCATGCATGCATGGGGATAAGTACAATTGGGTGTTGCCACTAGGAACATCACACCATCATCATTTTCCTATACCACCTTGACTTTAGGAATGCGTTGTGATTTTTTCATACAAAATTTGATCAATTTATTTACATTTTTACATCATGCACGTCTAGGAGATTCTAATGACATGTGTTAAATCAAATTTGGATATGTTTATATGTTCCTACATTGTTCCTATATAAAAAGTTTCAAAGACATCACATTCTTTAAGAAAGCGCATAGGAACTTAAAAGGAACCTTCAATGATTTCAAATTATTTAATTGTTTGTTCTAGGATAAGCCCATAACATATGCCTACATGAAACAATCATCAAATGTCCTAAAATGTGTGTGGATTATTGGGCAATTTTTGAGCTGTAGGAAAAGTACCCATTTTAGGGCCATTTCATTCAAGAACGATTTTTTTCAAAAACTTTGCCCAATTCTGATTTTTACTTGTAGTGCTTTCCAAATGCCACCTTACTGCACTTGGAATTCATTAAAAAGGTAAAGTTCCGGGCATAAAATCCACACTTGAAATTTATTAACATTCTTGAAAATATTAGGTTAGGAACCAAATGTTATAAGCTCTATCGTGAAAACTTGCTTCAATCTTGGCCATATAATTTGAAGTGGAATCAATCTAAACCCTTGGTTCTCGTGGGACTAGGGTTCCTCACACCTTCGTCAAAGTGGGAACTTGCCAAAGTTAACAATGGTGATGATGACATTTGAAATCACAACGAACTTGAGAGAGAGAAGGAAGGTTTGTTTTCAAAAACTATGATGCCTCATCAAAGACTTTGATGTGGTTTTGATTGATAAACCATGCTCCATTTAAAAGTAAGGGCAAAGCTTTGGGAGATTAGTGAAAAAGTTGCCCCAATAATAGCAAGGCACATACCAGCTTTCCCCAAGGCCATGTTCGATTTTGATTGATGGTGTGGTGTGGATGGTCTATTTGTAGCTTTCTACTTTTACATTTATGTTTTGTGCTCCATATTTGTCGAGAGCTTTGTCATCCAATTTATTGTTTCAATGTTGTTAATAGCATTCAACTTTTGGACAATGAAAAATGTGAGTGGGTGAATATTGGTTGGATTGTGGTGCATGGTGGAATGAAGTGAATGACCAAGACTAAAGTGTGTGGCACTACAAGTCTCTTAATCAACATGTGATATAGTCTTTTTTATCCTAACTTTTGCCATGTCACAAGCCTTTGATGTAGTGGCAATGATGCAAAGGTGTTGGGATAGCTAGAATCCTATATTATTATTTTTTCCACTTACAATATCCAAGATAAACTTCTTTGAACCAACTTCACAAACCTTTTGGTGTGCATTTTGGAATACCTTGTTCACCTACAAAGAAGGTGAAGTTAACTTTTGAGGATGCGAAAGTGGTTTGCTTCATTATGCATGTCTCCACATGTTGCATAAAGGTAGTTGTAGATGCACCATAGTTAGATTATACATCTACACATGGAAAAGCACACAAAGTTAACAAATAGGTTAGGAATTGAAGGAAGTTCTTAAGCTAGGATCCATTCAAAAACTGAACCAAGAAACTTGCCCATGTTCATGATGTTCCTGGTCCTTAGACTTTGAACTATTTTCTTAGACCATGATATAAATCAAGATCAAAATTTCCTTAGCCACAACCATCATGATCATTAGGAAAACTTATGGTCTTGGAACTAAATGATCAAGACTTATTATCCTTGTTCATTGATGGTTTGAGCCATTCAATCCTTAATTCAAGAAAGTCAAGAAGTTGTTTCCAAACAACACATGTTTAATCTAGGAAAGATGATCTACATCTCAAGAAATTTTATAATAATAAGGACCCAATATTCCTTGTAGCCAACAGGAGATAAAATATAACAATAGTCATCTAGGAAATACAATATACATATTAAGAAATTTTTTAATAGCAAGGATCCAATATAGTAATAGTCATCTAAGAAATACAATATAAATATTAGGAAATTTTGAATAGCAAGGACCCAATAGTCCTTTTATTGATTAGGACACATGATATAACGACAATCATCTAGGAAGTAAAATACACATATAAGGAAATTCTATAGTAGCAAAAACCCTTTACTCCTTTTAGCCATCAGTTTAAGATATTGCAACAACTCTTTGCAACTTGGTTCCAAGGATTAGGAAAGTTGTCTTCTTTAACAAAATGAGAGATGAGTTTTAGGAACATAACTTTATGTAAAAGGTCCTAGGACCTAAGCAAGGAAATTATAAAATTTCACCGGATGACCTTTAAGACTAAGGACTTAAAGAAATCACAAGAACAAAAATGTTCTAGGAGGTGCATCAAAAACTATAGCTCCATAATAAAGGATCTGAAACATGTTTTACAACCAACACTAGAAATGATAAAAATGATCTAGAAGACAAGCAAATATAGGAGCATCAAATGACATGTAAGGTTTTTAATTTATCATGGATATTATAAAGTTAATATAGGAAAAATATCAAATGACAAAAAAAGGTTTGGGACTTCCAAAGGGCTTCAAATGAATAGAAAAAGATGAAGATTTAAAAATTACAAAACATTTACAAATATGACAGAGGTGATTCAAAGTTCAAAAAAGTTTCAAAACCAATAGAAATGAAAAGAACTTAAAGGTTTTGGTTCTATAATCATGTTAATTCCAACAAAAAAATCAAAACATGTGCCAAATGTTGAAACAACATAGTTGAAATAAACATGTTTGATACAAAAAAATAATACAACAATTTATGGCTTTATAAGCAAAGATGACTTCACCATGGAAATGGAAACTTGTATATGCAAGGATCAATTACCTATAAATTCATAAATCCATTGATCCCATAAGTTTTTAATCTAGATCTTAGTTTGATTATATGAAAACAATAACCTAGGACCCATGAATGTTAATCTTTTCAATTCCATTCAAGATTTCTACCAAACCCAATCCCTTGTGCTAATTTCTCATGATTAGATTATGCACAAGTCATGATGTCATGGACATAGGTGCAACAAATTTAGACCAAATGAGACCACACTTCAATATGACCTAACAATAGGTTTGCACAATTCAATAAAACATTGCAAAGATTACAAATAATTGTAAGAAAATAAACCATGTGTCATTTCTAGGTCAAACAACACATGCATACACTTACAAGTATAATAATAATTTTGATTCAACTAATAAAAGAAAAATGTATTGGGCTAGTTGTAAAAACTTAGTTGATGAAGTTATTTGAAGGTTTTCAATATCTTTGATACCCTCCACCTTCTTCAATGAACCACATAGATCAGCCACAAGCTTTGATAGTTTGAATGCAGCACACTAGTCCTCTTCGAACACTTCTTCACAACTAGCCCCCTTGCATTTTCTTGAAGACATGGTGAGTGCCACCAAACACCATGGATGATATGTGTGACCGCATGAAGCAATACAACTAGCATAACAATAAAATTATTCACCACAAACTAGACAAGGTTGAACATTGATTGTCTTGATGGCACATTGAAATGGCATAAATGGCCCCATTTGCAATAGTGGCTCAACATAAGGGGTTGCCCTTGATTTCATTTGAGCATGTTGTTTAACCACCATGGTTATAAGGTCTTGGGAAAGCTTCAAATTCATCATAGAAGTTAGTGCTTCCTCACAGTTAGCAACATTAGAAGCACATAAAAGGTAATCAACTTTTGTTGATTTCAACTTCATAATGCATTATTGCAAAAAAAAAAAAAAAAAAACTTAGTCCTAATTTGTTGCTGCAATTCTTTAATCTTGGCTTGTGTAACATTCAGATTAGGGACTACATCATCATTTGCGTTCTCATTAGCACACAATACCTAGGAAACCACAGGTCCACCCATAGATTCACATGAAGATAAGGTTTCTTCAAGATCTACCTACAACCTGTCAAGATCATTTTTTGCTTCATGATGAATCACCTCTTTATCATCTACATGTAGGTGAACCCTCCTTTGTTCACCTCTCTTTGTACCAAATCATTATAGATCCTTTCTACTTATTATTTTAGGGTTCCAATATATGTTTGTTTTGAAACCAACATCTTTGACATTTTGGAGATGTTTTATAAACTACACAACTTTGACATCTTTTTTGAACGTAATGATGATGAAGACTTGAAGATACTTTGTGATGTGCTCCTACCTAAGCCTAGTTCAACCTTTGGTTTTATAAAGTGCCTTAGGTTCAACCTAGAGGCCCCAAATGGAGGTGGTCAGTGAGACCTTAAGCCTTCTGATGATTATGTAACTTATAGTCTGTCAACTTCTCCCCTAAGTAAATTTTGTAGATTTGGACCCAATAAGAGCATTCAATGCACTAGAAGAAATTATGTCCTTTGCAACTAAAGGAAAATTGACTTCATGTCTTCCATGATTATTCAATGACTATAGTCATTTATTACAACTTGATTTTCTATGTGTATTAATGAGTCATTTATATGACTAATGGATGAAAAATGTACTCAACATACATAGTTCATCCTAGTTTCATCTACCATATTTCATTCATCACAACTTTTAAAAACATTTATACAAATAAGAAGATGACATGGATAATCTTGTAATGATGTGAAGGCTTTACCAAAAAAAACAATTCCTAGTTCATAGGAAAATGGGTACCACTTTCTAATGTGGCATGAAAATTTTTAACGAACTTTTCAATGACTATAATATTATTTCCAAATTGATAGTCCAACATTATGTATAACTAAACGACTTACATTTTATGATGTGGCATGCAATATTTTTAGTCAATTGTAATTATTAAAAAATAATTTAAATATAATGAAGTGGATACAAACTCCATTAAATTTTTTATAATTACTACAAAATGATTGATAGAACATGATGTGGATAGTAAATAACTTGAGAATTACAAATGACTTGTATAATGATTATAGGATGGCAAAGTAGGTGTATAATTCAAAATTACTTTTGCAAAGGATTGAAATTTTATTGCATATGGGATAGTGTTATTATGATAATTAGAAATGCCATTGTCCATAACAAGGTCAATATTGAAACCAAAACTTTAGCTTCAAACAATTTACAATGTTTACAAGATGTTAATGGATTTTAATGTGGAAATACATGTAAAAATGAAGAATGAAAATGTTAGAAAACACTAAAAATGACATGTAAAATGTAAATTTTGACATCCAAAGATTTTAATAACCCAAAAATCTTGTTAATCTTAAAAGATTGTCCTTGGTAGACAACTTTATGGCTCCTATCAATGAAGTTGTGGTTGGGGGTGCAAGAAGTCGTTCAGGAGCATTTAGTCCATCTATTTCCATGGTTGTTGTAATGAACACATTTTTATGTTTACCACCTCCCTCCTAGATCAAGTTTCTTTCCGCAACACAACTTTCTAACTTGGCTTCTTGATGTCATCTAAGTTGTTTAACAAGGACATATGAAAGGCTCAAATGATAATGGCAACTTGTGGTGAAAATTAACTATGAGAAAGCCAACATCATCTCATACATAGGTTGGGTTCCCTCCAATGTCTTCTCGTTTGATCCATTTGCATCTAAAATTAACCACAAGAATATGCAAATGACCATAATCAAGTTTGAGTATGTCTTTTAGTACTCCAACAAAGTTCAATGAAAAATCTTTAACACCAAGAGTTAGCATATCAAATATCGAAGCAATGCCACAATCGAATGTTTGCATTGAGCTACTCTTTGAGTCTTCCACCTTAAAGTGGTTATCGTATGCCTTTATCCAAATGTATCGAGTCATTGTTTGAAATGGTCTACTACATAATAAGACCCTATCCAAATATTATGGGTTGTTTAAATCCATCGGGTGGCCATGTACAACATTTCTTACCTAGTCAATGAAAGGTGGCAAATTTAGGTTGGTGGCTTGCTCCAACTTCCACTTCTTGCATTAGTCATACAAAGGCCAACTGGGAATATCAAGTGACTGACATTTTTTCAAGACCATAACATACATAAAAAATATCATAGATTTACCTTTAATTATCCACAATTTCCAAGAAAAAATGGATCTTACTTATTCAAACCAAGGTGACATTAGGTTGATGTTGGTTGATATGTATTGGTGGGCAAGGTCACACAAGGCTAGAGTCATCAAATTTTTTTGCCCAACACCTTCCAAAACTTCACCAACATTTTCTTTTTCTTCTTCAACATCCCATATGCGCTGCTACACAACCTCAAATCTTTGCAAATATTCGGTTATGAAATCGAAGCATTCATCCCTAATGTACCTTTCAGCCATGGATCCTTTAGGCCTTGCCATATTCCGAACATAAGTCTTTAGGGTTTTCATGTACCTTTCAATTGGATACATCCATCTAATGGCCACTGGTCCACACAAATCTAGTACATCCACAAGATGATACAACAAATGAGTCATGATGTCAAAGAAGAAAGGTGGAAAATGCATTTCCACTAAAGCAAGGCTGATTACAACATCTTGTCTAAGTGATTGAAATTCACTTGGATTCCAGACCTTATTACAAATTCACCTAAAAATTTTAGAAATTTTCATCACTGCCATTCGAAGCCCTACAGCTAGAAGACCACGTAATGTTAAGAGTAAAAATTGTTGCATCAAAACATGGTATTCATGTGATTTTAAACCTTCAAAATTCTTCTTCCTAATGTATTGCCCCATCACTGAAACATGTCCTGATGGTGTTTGCAAATTCTCAATTATGGTTACAAATATGTCAAACCCACTTGGTATCAATGCATAGGGGGTTGTTGGTTTTAGCATCTTCCCACCTCTTTGAGGATTTATAGCTAACCACAAATGTTTTTTCATGCCTTTGTGTTGCAAATCACGCCTCATTTTCATTGTATCCTTTTCACCAGTCACTGTTTTCAAGATATTTTTTGCAAAGTTTTGTTCACAATGCATGACATCTAATGTCCATCAAACCAAAAACTCTTGTGACAATTACAACACCATAGGTGATATGGTCAGTTTTCTACAAATTAACAAATGCATACTTCTTGCATCAACCCATAAACAATGAGCCAACAACATGGTAACCCCATGAAAATACTCCATAAACAATATATGCCAACCAAATGGTAACTTCATAAGAATGTACTCATTGTCTTATGTTGAAATTCACTACATGACTGAACTTCATAATTTAAGTCATCACTAGTTTTTCTTTGTGAATGATAACCCAATCTAAATCTCACAAGATCCAAACAACAAAATCATACAATCTTCAAATGTTAGGCACATATATGTCTTCAAATGATCAAACGTTTCACTTGTATACGACTAACCTACATTAACAAATAACTAAAATACGACAACAACAACCACTTCTAATTACTAAACATTAACTTGTTTTTGGGCCAATTTTTCAAAAACAATAAAATGTGTAGAAACATACCTACCACATCAATTCAAGTGTAGTGATCTGCATGCTCAATTCACAATTACAACTCAATAATTGGACATAGATACATCAATTACATACCTTCCAATATGGTAAATCATATAAGACGCTCTGATGTTTGACACCATGTTCTTTAGATGGGTCCTTAATTCCACCATCTCTGCCACTTGAATTTAGCTAAGATTTATACTCTACAACTTGAACCAACTGTTCATTTGTTATGACAATTTTTGGTTTACGGTGTATTTCCAACTACCCATTAAAATGGTTTTTCATTTTAGTGGTCTTGTAAGGGTGCCCTTCTGGTAACCATCTACATGTTTTAATGTGAATATGATTCCCCAATTCCACTTAATGCACCCCCCAAAACTTTGGGCCACATATTGGACATGTCCTTGATGTGCCACCCCTACAACTATCCCATACTCAGGGAAATCATGGATGGTCCAAATCAAGATACCTCTCAATGTAAATGACTTAGAACCAGAGGGTTTTCAAACATTGTATGTTGGAATTCCAATCCAAAGTTGTTGCGGCTCCTAAATTAGTGGTTGTAAATAAACATCAAAGTGTTCAAATGTGACAAACTCTTTCCTTGGAATCAATAATACGAGCATGATGACAATTTCTTATTTGTTAACTAAAGAGGTACATTGTAATTTAACAACATGACTGGCCAAATGAACCATGTTGATTTGGTCAACTTGAATGGGTTGACCCCATCTGTAGCAAGAGCTAGATGCACATTATGTGGATTTATTACAAAGTCAGGGAACTTCTAATGGATGTGTTTCCAAGCCTTTGAGTCACATGGATGCCTCATAAGGCCATTTAAACTATTATTTTGTGAGTGCCACAACATTAATTTAGACATTGTGGGTGTCTTGAACAACCATTGAAGTCTAGGCATTATAGGAAAATAACCAAGCACTGTCACAGGTAACACCTTATTTACAGCATCCTTTTACTGAACATTTCCACATTTGGGACAATTAACATCATCCTTATGATCCCCTCAAAACAAGATGCACCTTTTAGGACATGCACGAATGTTCTCATAATCTAATCCAAGTTTATGTGTTAAAGCCCTTGTAGCATAGTAATTGGCTGCTAGATAGTTCAGTTTAGGAAGCAAATGATGGCATAAAAGTACAAAAAACTCATTTGCAAATTTGTTGTTAACTCCATGTATTATGCATAGGTTCATAAGAAGTATTGTTGCCACCAACTTTGTGCACTTAGAACTTGCGTATAGTTCTTTCATTGCATCCTCCAAAGCCATTGGATCAAAATTGTGTTCTTGGTCTCCACAATCAAATTCAACATCTCCCAAATGTTGTTGGCCTTCGTTATCAAAAGGAGCCTTGATTTCACCATTTCTGTCAGCTTCATTTCCTCCTTGTAATCCATCAGCTACCTTAAAAGCCTTTTCCACCACATCTATAACTCTAGTTTCCAATGCCATTGGATCATTTGCTTGTTGGAATGCATCAGCTACCATAGCTCACATATCAATAACAAAATCAAGTTCTTGTGTCTGTTGTCTTGTTGGAACCCTAAATTCCTCTTCCCACTTTTCATCTAATGAATCCTTATTGCATGGTCCTCTCCAAACTCTATACCTTGGATCCCTTCCATTATGAATCAAATGTTCTTTCACATTTGTGATGTTGTATAAAAAATGTCCTTTGCATTTGGTGCAAGGACAATGTAGATGTTTCAGCTGGTACAAGTTGGCATGTTGTTCTTCCCTAATCCAAAGCCTATCATCCCGATGTTGTTGCCTTCTTACATGCCAAAGAGGTAATATCCTGGCATCACCCAAAACATCTTGAAATACATATGCCATTATAAAATCAAATGCATTAGCTGATTACCAGACTCATACCCATTTCAGGCCTAATTGGATATGGAATAAGGTTATCAATCATTATGAGGAACGTGTATAGTGGGGTCCACAAAACATTTAGCACTACCTTTTATGAAATCTAGGGTTTATATTATAACTAAATAAGTTTAGTTATGGAGAACCCCAAAACTATCATCAACAATAAAACCTCTTTCCTCTAACCTACCTTGGAAAAAGGAATCAACACCTAAATATTGAAACCTTCTATTGAAGCCCAAGATGTATAATCTATAAGTGAAAGTGCATGCAATGCATTAGAAACAATGCAAATTGGTTTTGTTTATTGCCTACAATCATGCAATAGACAAATCACAATAAGATGAATTGAATAAAAACTTGAAATTAGTGCAAAAAATGGAATATGAAATTTTCTTAATGTGCCATTCATGGTTTTGATGTCTCTAATTTTAGGAAAAAATACGCAGACAACTCCCATGAATCAAAGAAGAAAAGTGACAAGAGTTGGGAAGCTCACATCTTTGACATTAATTGTGGTTTGAACCCTCCTAATGCTCATCAGGTGATGCAAAGTCTAATGTGGAAGCAAATGTTTCTTGAACCACCACACCGGCCACAATATTTTTTAAATCAATGAACTGTACAACATAGCCATCCATTGAACATGTAAGGTTGAAGCACAACACTATAATTGTCTCTTGAACATAACTGATTTTGGTTGTAATTATACAAGTAGAATTGTAAAGCTACTACAAATTTGTTGACCATTTCTCTCTACCTCAAACTCTAAAGCAATTGGGGCATTGATTTTTTTGGTCCCCATGTTTTTTCCAAATCGGAAATTGAGCTTGGTGAAGTTGTGTGAAGCCTCTTTGAATGCATTGGTTTGTGGAGCTCATATGAAATCCTTAGGAAACTAAGCAGGTTACAATGTTGTTCTGACCATGCAATCCACCTTGGCCATGCTAACTGTTTACAGCTAAATGGCTATTGAACTTGTTGCTTGTTGAATTAAAAATTGACGAAAAAAAACTTTTTATCTTCTTGCCAAACTAGATTCCCAAGGCATCAATCTTTTTATAACCTCCAAGACCTACAACAAGGTGACCATGTCATCAACAAAATATAGTTCATGTATAACTTTTTAATCAAAAGACAAAAATGAAAAGGATCAATTTTTTGCATTCTTATAGATAATTATTGTCTAATTCATACAGGAGAACATTGGATTGTGTTGTAACTTTAATTATAACCTAGCTTGATTCATCACAGCTACAAACAACCTTCAAAAAAAAAATTGTAACAACTCAGCATTTTGTAGGGGTGGAATCAAAGTATGGGCAAGTGAACTGAAATCAGTACCAACATGTATTGAATAAATCAGAATAATCACTACGATTATTGTGAAGTGAAAATCAACAAATCTTCAAACAAATGCAACATTCAAGTGAAGATAATTTCATTAGAGCTCACTGAAACTAGGGGACCCCCTTCCCCTTGCTTGTTCTCTTTGTCAAAGTATAAATTGCCAAACAATTCATATTCCAAAATACATTCAACAAGAATTGGAAGTTTTAATTTGTCACCTTATGTTCTAATCTTGTTTATTGACTACAAATTAGTCTTGTCTACTACTTACATTTCTCAGGCACCTACTACAGAGTCCTTGGATGCTATTCCCAAACTACAAGCCCACCCTCAACTATGTCACCTTGGGCATCAAACATTTTATCTTGGGAAAGCCCTATTCCTGAACCCTCACCTATCACAAATAGCCCTTGAAAATCTTGAAGGCTTGCCAAAGCACATCACCTAACATGTTATAAACACGAAGATACCACACCATCATCCTAATATGTGAACATCAATCTTCAACTATGAGCTAGGTACAATGGTGATGCGAAATCTACAACTGCAAATTCAATATGAGCACAATAGCCCCAACTTAAGACATAAATAATCAACCACATACAACATGCACTAAGCCCACAAGATGGTTATGAGAAAAATTTTGCATACTCGGCATTAGATAAGCTTAGCCATGCCTTATGTAAAAGTTGATGGTACAACTTACATTAAAGGTCATGAACAAAAGCTTTAAAAAAATGTGAAAGTGCATTAGTAAGACTTGACAAGGAGATTTAAGCTAATGAACAAATATATATTCACTTCCCTTATGACCTTGATCAACACCCAAGAAATTTTCCTGCATCCAAGATGTTAGACACCAACATGTAGAGAAAGATCAAAAGAGGGACATGCGATAGTGGTTAAAATTCAAGTCAAACTCCATAATAAATAAACTAGAAAAAACTTGAATTCAGATTGACAAGCTCCACATTTCCCTTGACGCATTTGACTTAGACATCAAGCATCAACCTTCACAAAATTTGGTCTATAGTTAAGAAATCAGGGTTCGGATAGATTTGGAGTCAAACTGCATAATAATCAAAGCTACTAGCAAATTGAAAACTTTGCTTAAATGAAGCTGAAGACTATGTTTGAGGCCTAGAAAATCAAATAGAAGAAATCAAAGTTTCACTTGAATTCCATAAATGGTAAAACAAGGTATCTCAAACTTGACATAGGTGGTTGTTTCTCACTATACAGATTCTTCAATTTCAATGTTTGGTAGTCCAAATTGAGCTTTCAACATGTACACCTACACACATCACACATAAATATAATGTGGTACTAATGTACTATCTAATCCCCTTATGTGGTAATGTATTGTCTGGTCCATTCAGATTTATCTTAGGCCTTACAAATCAACACAAAATTAAGGAGAGATGAGAAGATCCATAGTCGTCTTTAGCAGCATACAGCCAGCTTGTCATCAAACCATTAAATGAATCATAGATTTTAAGTTGGTAAAAATTGTAGGTTAGAATGAACAAATAGTACCTGACTCCTTGATCTTCATCATTACAAGTCTTGTACTTGCCTGATAATCCACCTCTAACATGTGGATTTTGAAACATTGTCATCAATTTCCATGCAAATATGCAAAGATTCACCCAAGTGTAAATGCGCGTGCAAGCATAAATTGCTAAACAAATATGTTACAACAACATCACTCTTTCTCTTACAACAAATGTTCCTACAAGTTTTCCACATTACTCATGATGTGGTGTTTGTTGTTTATCCTTGAACTCATATCCATGTCCATATGTTGTTCCACAATCTATAGCAAGTTTGCAGTTTACATTATTATAGTTGACATTACTCAGAACAAAGTATCATAACAAGCATGTTGGACCAGCCTCTACAAACAAATAACCTAGACTTGCAAATGTAATATGTTAATGTAAAAAGATATTATAGAGAAATACATGGTGCAAAACTTAACAATTAATGTTTTCAAGGTTGTCAATTATAACATAATCTACTTGAAATAGCTCAAGGATGTTTATAGCCATCATTTTGTCAAGAATGTTGTTTCCATTTTGCACCATGATCAAAAGTTTGTGTTACTCCTACTAACACTAGTCAAATGTTGGAAAGATTGTTGCAAAATTTTCTTCAGCTCAAGTGTAGCTGCAACTCTAAGTAGCACACTTTAGGTCAAAAGAACGTTCATCAATATGGATGAACGTTATGCAAATGAAAACTATGTTTCACATGCTTTAGGTTTTTCTTATGTACAAAAATGGTCAAGGAACACTAGGCACATTACACATTGTTTGCAAGATGCATGAGTGAGAGGATACAACTTGAGAATGATTCTACATCTAACACAATTTTGCCAGCTTCTACACAATGGGAGAAGGGTCCATACGAGCTTAATACAGATGCATGTGTTGCAGGATTTACATATTGGTACAACCTTTAAAAGATGCAACAAATGACTTGTATGTATTTGATATTTGTTAGTGAAGGATGTAGGTTTAGGTTATGGTGCGATGTTTGAATTCCCCTTTCAATTTTTCAATCATTGCATCCTTTTTTCTTTCTATCTTTGTGATGCGTTTCTCTCACCATTGTTTCCAATCTCCTTGTTCAAGCTTCAAAGTTTTCCCTCTCACATCTACTTGTTGTGTTAGATTTGCATAACTTTTGTTTTTGGACCACATTGTTATTTGCTACTTTGCATAGTGTTGAGTGATTCCATGTAGGTGTGTTGCATGTGTGGCTAAGAGGAATCAACGAGAGTGTTCATTCCTACCTAAGCCAAACGTGCCACTACAACACAACACTAGGTTGATTGCAACTACACTCAACAATTATAAGTTTCAAGATAGCAAGGGAGGCACAATGGATAATGATTTGGCATCCGCAGAAACAAAAACCAATGACAATGACTACATACTAGGTGCAAGCATAGAGTATTCCCTAGAGCTTATTCATGGATAATTGTTGCATTTCTTACATTTTGAATTGTTTATTTATCTATGAGGGCAAACAATTGTTTTAGTTAGGGTTTTGTTTCTCTTATTTTTCATAGTTTGGGTCTACAAGCTCTTCTTATATGTAAAGTCAATTTTTCATTTCAAATTTTGTAAGTGGGAACATCTAATACATTCCCTTTAAAGTTGCCAAGACAACCAATTAACATGAAGTAAAATATGTAGGTTCTTTTTAGGTGTAGACAAGAAGACATCAAAAAATTAAGTTCATATTATGATCTTGGGCCTTTTTGTGCTATAGGTTGCTTACACAAGTTTTGGTGAAATCCTTTTAAATTTTCAAACCTTACATTCTATTGAATATTTGTTTACATATCCATTCCTTTCTAGATGTAAGTTTACATTTCCAATAATAGACCATCATATGTTCTATATCCATGTTTATTATGGATTTACATGGTACCAATCCAAGACTAGATTTCCAAATCATGTTTGAACCTAATCGGTGTTGAGTCATCATCACATAAAGATCTCAACTTGTTCTTATATAACGTTCTCTGCAATTTTATCTAGATTACATCATGTGTGATTCCTTGAATCCTTGAATGTGGTAGTGAGCAAAAAAAATGGTGGTTAGTAGAAGTCAGATCATGTTGTTATGCCTTGTACTAGATCATTGTTGTGGTCTTCCATTTTCCTAAAATAGTTTAGATGTTGTCTCTTTGTTATAATCGCTTTGTTACATGATTGTGTGGTCAATTGTAAGTTTCTAAAACAAAGGTCTTATTGTCTTTTTGTTTATGTAATTGGGCAATGTCCATCAAATGACTTAAGGCAATTTGGGGGGTTTTATAGTTGGTTGTGTCCATCTAAAACATGCGCTAGATTTCCAAATTGTGTCAAATCTTTGATGTTTTTGAACACCCATAATGTATTCATTAGTTTTGTTATACACCTTTAGTTATTGGCTTTCTGAACTACATGACAAAGTTGGACTTTAAGACTGTTACAACTCATGTACAATTGAGAAACATAGTAATCAACAAAAAACGTCATTGTGCCTTAGGTCTTAATGTTGTCACTTTTATTTTAGAACTTTTTGAACATCTTTTTTGTTGTTTTTTAGGTTCTTTCCTTGATTTGTTGGAGCCATAAATGTAACATGATTTTATGGTTGTAAGTTTTGAAACAAAAGGCATTTAGGTTTTTCTCTTTTCATGTAAATGGGACGTAGCTTATTTTAGATTTGAGATAGAAACTTTGGTCCTGATGTAATGTAATTTTTGTCAACGTAAGTATTATGAAGGCTAGCGATGAATTGCCTCATGGTGGTTGCTTCATGAGTTCACAGTTCTTGGTCATAGTTATTAAAAGGGGGCTTTCTACTAATGAAAACATTTACAATGTGCATTATGAGTTTAAATGTAGATTGAAAATTTATTGCAATAAATGACAAGTCATGAATCATGACCGATCATTAATGATGGGTCACATTACAATGTCAACAACCATATCTAGATTCCGATTTGAAATGGAGTTCCATCCTCCAAGTTGTAGTCTATCAACAACTCCACCTTTCAAATCCCAACCCCCAAGTTCCAACTTCCAATATAGCTTGCAGGTTGCAACATCTAGAACCATCATTCATAGACCACAATTGATTGTACTTTGCACCCACAACATTCTCAATTCCCCATTATTCAACAGCCAAACACTATCATAATTTATTGCATCTTGTAACCCTAGAGTTTGGAGTTTGTTGCTTTGATACTCTATTGGCGCAACTCTAAGACTCAAACCTTAAACATTGAAAGCAAATGTGGCAAGAAAATCACACACAATCACAAACAAGGTTTAATTTTGAACTCCAACCTCAATCTTAAGTTCATAACTTATAATTCATATTATACACTAGTGATTATAATTGGCAAAATGCTCCTATAAACATGTGAAAGAATGGTGAAGGTTTCTATGAGGGAAGAGAAGGGTAAGCAAAAAAGGTGGCAACAATCAAATGGTCGAAATAGGTAAGTAGGCGAATTAAGGTTCATTGAAAACGTAATTTGGTGACATGTTGGTGCATCTTTGTTGTAGGATAGGCAAAAAGTTTACAATGCAATGAGGTTTTTCAATGACCTTTTAGGGTGTCATGACGTTTTTAGGCAAAGATAGCCATATTTTACCCTTGAAATTTAAGCTTATAGGTGGTCGCCTTGATTTTTTGGATAATTTTGGCGATTTTTCGCCAAAAAAATAGAAACATTGCATGCAATGACCAATTATCATTTAAAAAAAAATTGTATTTCAAGATAATCATAATATCAGGCCAAAATTTTCATAAATTGCCATTTTTGACTGCCCAACTTACTCAACTATATGGAAATATAAGGGCAACATCAACATATGTCTGGCGAATAATTAATTAATTTTGGTTAAAAAAAAATAAAATCTCCACAAGTATTATCAAACGATTCTTTCATTTCCTTCACAAAATATTGACTTTTAAAAAAGAAAGAAATATTTTTTTTGGAAATTTTCAACATTTGTCAAAATAAATAATATAATTAGTGTAGAAGCTACCAATGTACTCTGGGGTATATACATATACCTAACGGTACCTAGGCTACTACCTATTGGAAAATTTGATGTATGTTGGTAAAAAAGCTGCCGCCGAAGCGCTCCCCCATTTGTCTAAAGAAAAGCCACAAACAAAGTTACATCCATGGTGACTCCCTGCCCCCATGCACACAGGGGCAAAAGATTCTTCTTCTCTTGTCGTGTTTCTTGGCCTAGAAACACGCACACTCTCTCACACACACCCACATAGACAGATGTTTTTCTTCCCTTCTTTCTTGCTTTCTTGCAGGACCTTACCTGGCAATCAAGAACAATAGTCTACAGTCAAGCACTACCAGGAGGACACAAATCTGAATGCAAAAAAAAAAAAAAAAAAAA
>Ga0116229_10004722_pt1 | contig 22315 bp, 19 predicted proteins | sample S1TSphgellanicum_3_FD_87313 | JGI IMG/M metagenome (GOLD analysis project Ga0116229, IMG submission 87313) | Host-associated microbial communities from peat moss isolated from Minnesota, USA - S1T2_Fc - Sphagnum magellanicum MG | ecosystem: Host-associated > Plants > Peat moss > Unclassified...
CGGAATTTCCTGGCCGATGAAGCGCTCGATGGCCGAGACGTCGGGGCCTTCCTCGGCGGTCATCAGCGTGAACGCATCGCCCTCGGCCTGCGCGCGGCCGGTGCGACCGATGCGGTGCACATAATCCTCCGCATGCTGCGGCACGTCGTAGTTGATGACGTGGCTGATGGTCGAGATGTCGATGCCGCGCGAGGCGATGTCGGTCGCGACCATGACCTCATACTTTCCGGTGCGAAAGCCTTCCAGCGCCTCAGTTCTCTCGCCCTGGGAGCGGTCGGAGTGCATCACGGCGACAGTATGTCCGGCCGATTCGAGCCGCGCGGAGATGCGGTCCGCGTTGACCTTGGTGCGGGTAAAGATGAGGACGGAGTGATAATGCGTCCGCTCCAGAATTTCGAGCAGCAGATCGAACTTTTGCGAGGTGGCCACGGGATAAAGCGCGTGCGTGACCGTCGCGGTCGGCATGTTCTGGCGTCCGATCTCGATTCGTTCCGGATTGCGCAGCGCCCACTCGGTCAGCTTGGCGATCTCGGGCGGCATCGTCGCGGAGAAGAGGAGTGTCTGCCGTTCCTTCGGGCATTTTTCGATAATCCGGCGCACGTCGGGCATGAAGCCCATGTCGAGCATCCGGTCGGCTTCGTCGAGGACGAGATGCTCAATCGTATCGAGCTTGATCGTTCCCTTCTCCATGAAATCGAGCAGCCGTCCCGGCGTGGCGACGAGGATGTCGGTGCCGCGCTTGAGTTGCCCTTCCTGTCCGCCGTAACCGACGCCACCATAGACGACCGTGGTGCGGATATTGCCGAAACGCGAAAAATCGTGCACGGCGACATCGAGTTGCACAGCGAGTTCGCGCGTAGGCTCGAGGATGAGAATGCGCGGGCCCTTCGGCGAGTGTTCCTTCAGCAGCGTGAGCAGGGGCAGCATGAACGCCGCCGTCTTGCCCGTGCCGGTTTGCGAGGCGCCGATGAGATCGCGCTTGCCGAGAATGATGGGGAAAGCCTGCAACTGGATCGGGGTCGGATCCAGGTAGCCCATCGATTGCACGCCGTGAATGACATCCTCAGATAAGCCGAGATTTTGAAAGGACATGAGGATTAGGCGGCGGGGCGGGCGGGGAGTTGTTCGAGGGCGGATTTGTTGTCGGGGAATTTTTTGAGAATCATGAGCAGACGCTCCATCTGTGCCTGCACCGGCAGGCCGTGGAGACCGCGCCGAATCGTCGTCACTTTATCCAAAATGCCCTTGGGCAAAAGCAGTTCCTCGCGGCGCGTGCCCGATTTCTCAATGTCGATCGAGGGATAAACGCGCGCCTCGGCCAACCGGCGATCGAGCACGATCTCCATGTTGCCGGTGCCCTTGAATTCCTGGAAAATAACTTCGTCCATCCGCGAACCCGTATCGATCAGCGCCGTGGCCACGATGGTCAGCGCGCCGGCTTCCTCGGTCTGGCGGGCGGCGGCGAAAATCTTGCGGGGAATCTCGAGCGCGCGGGAGGAAATGCCGCCGCTCATCGTGTTGCCCTTGGAGCCGACGTTGAAGGCGCGGCCCAGGCGGGTGATGGAATCGAGCAGGATGAAAACATCGCGGCCGCTTTCGACCAGCCGCTTCGCGCGCTCGATTACCAGCTTGGCGAGGCGCACGTGGCTGGCGTTTTCCTGGTCGTTGGACGAGGACCAGATTTCGCCGCGTCCGGCCAGAAACTGGCGGAAATCGGTCACTTCCTCGGGACGCTCGTCGATCAGCACGATCATGACGAACGTGTCGGGGGAATTGATCAGCACGCCATCCGCGATGGCCTGCATCAGCATGGTTTTGCCGGAGCGCGGCGAGGCGACGATCAGCCCGCGCTGGCCGTGGCCGACGGGTGTCATCAAATCGAGCACCCGCGTGGAAAGCTTGTCCGCGCCGTTTTCGAGCTTGATCCAGCGGTTCGGATTGATGGTCGTGAGCTCCTCAAAAGGAAGCTGGTCGCGGTACAAATCGATGGCCCGGTCGTTGACCTGTTGCAGCTCAATCAGTTGCGGGCCGCGGCCATTGGAAACGCTCACGCCGGAAAGCTGCACGCCGTCGCGCAACGCGTTGCGCTTGATCATGTCCGGGGGGACAAAGACGTCCTGCGGCGTTGGTGCGCTGCCCCGCTCGGGTTTGCGCAAAAAGCCGTAACCTTTATCGTGAATTTCGAGAATACCCGCTACGGGCGATGAATCTGACATGAGGGAAACGCCCCACCCCGACGGGGGCTAGGCACGACGCAACATTGCCCATTTTGCCCTCTTAAGCAAGAGATTATTTTGACTGAACCACAAACGGTAGATATTGCGATGTGACTTTTCAAAGGAGGTTGTCAACTGGACTTTACAAGCAGAGCAATCGCTGATTGGCTATTTGCCCGAACGCTCGGAAGAATGAATTCGTTAAAACCAATCCTGATGTCTCTTCTTGTGGCCTTGCTGCCGCTAACTTCGCGTGCCGACACTCTGCAGGGGCAATTCGATTGGTCCGGAACTGCTGGCCCCATTTCCGTTGCCGGAACTCCACCTACTTCGGGCACGGCTTATTTCGTCTACGATACAACGACCGATCAAGGAACTATCACCGGTTTGCCCACTGGGTATGGCGATACCGGCGGTGTGTACGACTTTAGCGCTTACTATCACATTTCGGATTATTACGAAGCTTTCCCAATAACATCCTTTTCCGCTTTAACGACTGACAACAACGGCGAGTCGATCACTCCGACTTGGATTATTTCTTCAACTGCTCCGGTATTTGACACTGAGGTAGACATTCTTGATTCCGGCCACGTTGGGATCGGAAACCTTTTGTTACAACGTTCGGGATTATCGGGATTAAGTGGAACAGGTACTCTTATTGGTAATCCTGACTTTGCAGGAACAACCTCCAATTTTGTTCAAGCGGCACCCGAGCCAAGTACAGATGCGCTTTATGTCGTGAGTGGCTTGGGCATGCTGCTTGTACTGCGTCGCAGACGTCAGACCAATCGCTGATTTTCCAATTTGGATTTATTTTGGCGGCGGCGGCGGAGGCACTTTCCCCACTAGGTTGAGCACCGCCTGCCAGAAAAGCTGAAACGGGACGCTGGGACCGGCCTTGGGGTCGGCTTGCGGCTGCGATTCGTCGCCGTTTTTCGGGTACTCGTTGGTGCCTTCGCTGTTGAACGTGCGGTCCTCCATCACGAGGTCAATCACCCAGCTCGGGCCCTGGCCGGGGTAATAATATTTCGGCGCCCAATTATAAACCTTCGCGGCATTGATTGCCTGAATGAACTTCAACCAGTCGTCGCCGGAAGGGTGAACCGTGAGGCTTTCCAGGATCGTACTCTTGAGCGTGACCTTGTAGATGATGGCGTCACCGGCCAACTGCACGGAGACCGCGGAAGCCTTATCGTCCCGTTCGATGTAAAGGCTGGTCATGTGCGCAGGCGGGAAAGGCTCCGTCATCACGGTCGCGGCGTGAAGCGGAAAGCTCGCGATGAGGGTCAGTAATATTGGAATGAGCGCCCTCATGAGTAGGGAATATTTTGTCGGAACCTATTTAACAGGAAGACATGAAATCATGAAATACATGAAGAAGGCAGAGGAAACCTTGGGAGGCAAAGGAGAGTTTGATCTCCCTTCAGCTTCATTTCATGTCTTCATGCTTTCATGTTTTCCTGTCAAAAATGATGGTTTAAACAGAGCAAGTCGCAGAATAACAGGAATGTAGTAAATTGGTAGAAGACATCGTTGAATGGCGCCGCGACATGAATTCGGTCTTGATCCTGCTGAGCTGCATGTCCAGCCCCCAAAAAGGGTGACACAAAAATAATGGATTCTTTTCGTGCCGATAATGCGCGGGTCGCTATTTTGGCTTTTAAGACTTTCCTATGTTGTATCTAGCTGATGTTGTATTACCCATTTCCGCCCCTCCGCTTGACCATGGCGCGGTACGCGTCGAGGGATCGCAAATCGTTGCCGTCGGGCGCGCCTGCGATTTGCCGCCGCAACCCGGCGAAGAAGTCACGGACCTGGGCGCGAGCACGCTTTTGCCGGGCCTGATCAACGCCCATTGCCATCTCGATTTCACCCGTTTCAAGGGGTCGCTCAACGGGCGGCAGGGCTTTACGGAATGGATCAAGAGAATCAACGCCCTGCGGCGCTCCTTCAGCACGATGGATTACATCAAATCGATTGCGGAGGGGTTTGATCTGCTGGCCCAGGGCGGCGTCACGACCGTGGCCAATATCGAGGCCTTCCCGGAACTGCTGCCCGCGTTGCCGGTACCGCCCCTGCGCACCTGGTGGTTCCTGGAGCTGATCGATGTCCGCTCGCGGATCAACGAGGACGAAACGTTGCTGGGCGCCCTCAGCTTTTTTGAGAATCATCCGGAGTGGCTGGGCGGCTTCGGTCTTTCCCCCCATGCTCCCTACACCGCGTCGGTCGATCTCTACCGCCTGGCCCGCACCTGTGGGGAAAAGTATGGCATGCTTTCCAGCACGCATATCGCCGAATCGGTGGAGGAGCACGAAATGTTTTCCCACGCGCGCGGACCGCTTTATGATTTCCTGACCAGCCTCGGCCGGGACAATTCGGACTGCGGGCAAGGTTCGTCGTTGTCGCACCTGGTGGAGCACGGCGTCATCGGCTCCAACTGCATTATCGCGCACCTGAATTATCTCCAGGATTACGACTACGAGCTGGTCGCGCGCACGGGCGCTTCGGTGGTGCATTGCCCCAAATGCCACACCTACTTTGGCCACGCGCCCTTTCCCATGAAGACGTTGCGGGAATACGGAGTCAACGTGTGCCTGGGCACCGACAGCCTCGCCAGCAACAACAGCCTCGATATGCGCGCGGAAATGCGCGAGGCGCAGGCTTTACACAGCCTGGGCGACCGCGAGGTGCTGGAAATGGTCCTGCTCAACGGCGCGCGGGCGCTCGGGCAAGTGGGCAGGCTCGGCCAGATTTCTCCGGGAGCCACGGCGGATCTGGTGGCCTTCCCTCACGAAGCCAAGGAAAGTCACCTCGATTTCGATGCGCCGCAGGAGGATCCCTACCGGTTTGTCGTCCAGTCCCGCGCACAGCCCAATCTGCTTTTGGTCAACGGACGGCCCTGTGCGCGGCAACACTTGCAAAGCGTGGGCTAGATGCTTTTCCGTTACGCTGCCGCATTAAGGTGGCCCGGGCAACAAGTAGCCCGGACCACCCATGCATCCGACCACCGCGACAAACTGGCATCGAAAAGGTTGCCGTCGTCCCGCATTCTTTTATAGTGCGCCCATGTCGTCGCAACGCGCGCGTGAAACCCTGGAGCTGATGCTCGGCCATCTCGGTCTCGTTTTTGAGGTCGAGGAAATGGAGCCGGCGGGTCGTCATGTGCTCAATATCCACTCGCGCGAAGCGGGCCGGTTGATCGGCCGGGACGGCCAGGTCCTTGAGGATTTGCAATACCTACTCAATCGCATTTTGAACCGCGGCGAAGAGGGCGTGGCGAATGTGATCGTGGATGTGGAAGGCTATCGTCAAAAGGAGAAGCAGGATTTTCTCGGTCGCATCCGTGAACTCGCCGATCAGGTGCGGCGCACCGGGCACCCGCTGGTTCTTGCCCCGATGAATTCGTTTGACCGCCGGCTCGTTCACCAGGCCTTCGCCGACGATCCGGAGATCGCCACGCAAAGCGAAGAAAGCACCGCGCGGCTCAAGCAAATTACCTTGGCGCTGCGCAGTTCCAGCGGCAGTTCGGGTTCCCCTGAAGCGTAACGGCTTTCGATGTCGCGTCAGCGACTTTTTTTAAAGATCGTCATCCTGAGCATGTCGGAGGACCTCTTACTATTTTGTCTTTCTCGGGCCACCCCAAAATTTCTCAGAGGTTGCTCTCGGATTCATTAGTCTAAAACTCAGCCCGGGATAATATCCTTCGCGTCCCGGGCGAGTTCCATCGTCCGCAACACGCCGCGCACCTTCGTAACCTCGTGCGTGCGCAACAGACTGGCCTGACCCAGCAGCGCGAGCACGGCAAAGAACGGTTCCGCCACGCGCACTTCCTCCTCGAAGCATTCAAAGGCGTGCGGCAGCGCATGGCAGATCGGCCAGCCGAGCGCGCGGAGCCGAAAGCTGTTGAGAAAAATGTGCATTTGATGCCGGATGCGCGCGCCGCTGTCCTGCAGGTTCCGGTAATAAAAACCGAGTCCGGGATCGATCCAGATGCGCGAGATGCCCGCGTTGGTCGCCGCTTCGATCTGCCGCGCGAAAAATTCATAGAGCGTCGCCAAGGGATCGCGGCCCAGTTCAAGATCGCCGACCTCGCGCACATTGTCGCCCTCCACAAAGCAGATGATCACCCCGGCATCGAAGTCGGCCACCTCGCGGAAAATCTCCTCGCAACCGGTCGTGCCGGTCAGGTTGAGCACCCTCGCGCCGGCCTTCAGGCACGCCGTGGTCACCGTCGGATGATAGGTCTCAACCGACACGCAAATCCCCGCCGAGGCCAGCTCGCGCACGATCGGGACCAGCGCGCTTTCCTGCGCCGCGCCATCGACTTTCGCCGCGTGGGCCAGTGTCGATTCCGCGCCCACGTCGATGATCGCCGCGCCCTGCTCGTGCAGCACCCGCCCCCGCCGGATCGCCGCTTCCGCGCTCAGCGCCACGCTCTCGCGATACCACGAATCGGCGGACAAATTTACCACGCCCATCAGGTACGCCTGCCTCTCGAAATTGAAACGATGCGGCCCAAGCGCGAAATCGGCCACGGGCAGCGACGCGGCCTCGCGATATTTCCCGTGCAGAGCCGCAAGCATGGCGAGATCAAGCATTGCACCAGCCTAAAGCCAACCCGCCCGTTCCGCAATCAGGTAGCCGTCGGACCTCCGGGCGACGGTGCAGTTTCGGTGGTAGCCGCCGCACGCTGGGCGGCGGTGCCTCCCTCAGCAGGTAGCCCGCGCAGGCCCTTGCGCGGGCGCTTTTTTCTGGTGGCCCGGACAACTTGTTGTCCGGGTTCGCGCGAAGCCATTTCGCGCGAACAGGAGGTCACCGAAAGCTTACGGCACCAACGGCCCATCCGGCGTCAGTTGCTGATATTTTGCGCCCGTAGCATCAAAAGTTTTGAAAAATAAAGTTGGTTACCACACCGTCGGATGGACCATCGTTCTTAAGGAAAGCGGTATTATTCCCGTGATAAAAAACTGTGAGGCCAGTCCAGTCTTTGGCCCATGAAAAAAGCGGCGTGGCGGTTCCTCGCGGAACATAGTTAATTCTGTAACCGGTCAAGAAAACCACAGGCAAGGTGTCATCAGAAGTGGAATTTACGGGAACGGTTACATCGTAGCAGACGTTCTCAGGCTTAAGCACCTTAGAGTCGGCTTTGCTTTTTCCGGGTACCGGGAGAAATCCCTCCCAAAAAAGAGTAGGATCGTTCACGTAGCCCGCATCAATCAGCTTCTGAAAAACCTCAGTGGAACTTTTCCCAGTAGGGTATGCCCCATTATGATCATTTGCGTATGTGAATAGGGCCAGACCAATGTGTCGTGTGGCCATTATTAGAGGGTCGGCGCGCGGACCATAATCGTCATGCTTTGGTCCGAACAAGACTGCTATCAGCACGAAGATGATTGTGATCGCTACAATCCATTGGGATGAGCTCCACAGTGATTTGGCAAATGGAGAAGCCTCGATCATTGCTCTATCATCTTAGGGCTGCATGGTTAATTCGGCCACCTGAAAAGGCACCGACGGTCCGGCGGACGGCAGGGCCTGCGTCGGCTACCTCATGTCCTTCATGTCTCTCCTGTCTAAATTCGGTCTGCCTTCCATTCCGTAAATTTGGTGGAAATTCCGTTAATTCCGTCAAAAATTCTCCTGCCTTTTCCCCATTATCTTAAAAATCCTAAACGGCTTATTTTTTTAGGCGTTTTAAGCCGTATAAGCTTTCTAGCGCTACCGCCTCCTCACATTTCCATGGGAAGATCAGCGCATGACAGGAACAGTTTCAGCCAAATTCCCGACTCACTCCTCCCGCTTCCAGCGTGAAATTCCCAAGAATTTCACCCCGTTGCCCCTTCGTGTCTTACCTCCCAATTCCGTTAATTTGGAAAATTTGGTAATTCCGTCAAGATTCCCCCGACTTCCTGTGCTAGATTTGCGGGTTATGGCCATGGAGGAAATCCGGATAGGTGGTGCCCGGCAACACAACCTGAAGAATGTGTCGCTGACCCTGCCGCGCAACGCGCTGGTGGTGTTCACCGGTGTCAGCGGATCGGGAAAGTCGTCGCTCGCGTTCGACACGCTCTACGCCGAAGGCCAGCGCCGCTACGTCGAGAGTCTTTCCACCTACGCGCGGCAATATCTCGAACAGATGGAAAAGCCCGACGTCGACTTCATCGAAGGACTTTCCCCCGCCATTGCCATCGAGCAACGGACGGCGGGCGGCAATCCCCGCTCCACCATTGCGACCACCACTGAAATCCACGATTTTCTCCGTCTTCTTTTCGCCCATCTCGGCCAGCCGCATCATCCCAAGACCGGCAAGCCTCTGCGGCGCTGGTCGGTGCAGCAAATGGTCGACCGCGTCCTGGCCGCGAAGGAAGGAACCCCGGTGCAAATTCTCGCGCCCGTGATTCACAAGCAGAAGGGCGAGTTTCGCGACGTGGTGGAGAAGCTGCGGCGCGAGGGATTCGTCCGCGCCCGCTTCGATGGCAAGATCGCCGAGCTGGAACAGCCGCCGCGTCTCGACAAGTCGCGCGCGCACACGATCGAGGCGGTGATCGACCGGCTCAAGGTCAGCGAAACGATCAAAACGCGCCTGACCGATTCGCTCGAGCTGGCGCTCAAAACCGGCAACGGCGTCGTCACGATTTTGTTCGGCCCGCTCGATGCCGTCGTCGAGGAATTGACGCTGAGCAACCAGAACTTCGATCCCGAGACCGGCTATCGCTATGGAGAGATCACCCCGCGCCACTTTTCTTTTAACAGTCCGCAGGGCGCGTGTCCGGTTTGCGACGGACTCGGCACCGAATCCGTTTTTGATCCCGCGCTACTGATCCCGGATGGCTCCGTGACGCTGGAGGAGATGCCGGTCGCGCCGTGGCGCCGTGCTTCCGCCGCGCTGGCCAAACTTTATAAGGGGCAGTTGACGGCGCTGGCCTCGGCCTTCAACGAACCGATGTCGCGACCCTACCGCGAATGCGGCGATGCCTTTCAGCGTGCTTTGATCGAGGGAACCGGCGACGAAAAAATCAGCTTCACCGCCACGCGCCAGGGCAAGACGGTCACGACGGAGCGGCCTTTCGAGGGACTCATTGCGCAGTTGACGCGCCTGCACGACGAAAGCAAAAGCGAGCTGACGCGCCACCGGCTTCACCAATACATGACGCGCATCACGTGTCGCACCTGTGCCGGCGCGCGGCTGCGTCCCGAAGTTTTGGCCGTGACCCTGGGTGGGCCGCCAGTGGTAGCCGCCGCTGTCCCAGCGGCGGGCTCGGTGACGCGTGCGCTTGCGATTGGCGCAGGTACTCCAAGTACATCTTCCGCCGCTGGGGACAGCGGCGGCTACCAAAAGGCAGGCATCAACATCGCGCAGTTCAGCCATCTCTCCATCACCGCCGCGCAACGCTGGCTGGAGGCGTGGACGCTGCAACCGCAGGAGGAGAAAATCGGCGGCGAAGTGCGGCGCGAAATCCTGCAGCGGCTCGGCTTTCTCAACCAGGTCGGGCTTGGTTACCTGACGCTCGACCGCGAAAGCGGCACGCTCTCCGGCGGCGAGGCGCAACGCATCCGGCTGGCGACGCAGATCGGCTCGAAGCTCACCGGCGTGCTCTACATTCTCGACGAACCGAGCATCGGCCTGCATCAGCGCGACAACGAGCGGCTGCTCGAAACGCTGAAGGAATTGCGCGACCTCGGCAACACGGTGATCGTGGTCGAGCACGACGAGGATACGATTCGCGCCGCCGATTATCTCGTCGATCTCGGTCCGCACGCCGGCCTGCGCGGTGGCCAGATCGTGGCGGCAGGCACGGTCGCGGAAGTGCTGGCCAATCCGAAATCGCTGACGGGACAATTTCTCAACGGCACTCAGTCGATCCGCGTTCCCAAGACTCGCCTGCCCACGAACAACGGCTTTGTCCGCGTGATCAACGCGCGGGAAAATAATCTGCGCAACGTCACGGTCGGATTTCCCATCGGGCTGATGACCTGCGTCACGGGCGTGAGCGGTTCGGGCAAGAGCACGCTGGTGAACGATGTGCTTTGTCGCGCGCTGTTCCGGCATTTCTACCTCTCAAAAGAAGCGCCGGGCCTGCACGACGGCATCGACGGGCTCGACCTCATCGACAAGGCCATCGTCATCGACCAGACGCCAATTGGCCGCACGCCGCGCTCGAATCCGCTGACTTATACCGGTGCTTTCAATTCGATCCGCGACCTCTTCGCGCAACTTCCTTCGTCGCGCGTGCGCGGTTACGGGCCGGGCCGGTTCAGTTTCAACGTCAAGGGCGGACGCTGCGAGCATTGCGAGGGCGACGGCGTGATCAAGATCGAGATGAATTTTCTGCCGCCAGTTTATGTCACCTGCGAGGCCTGCGCCGGTCGCCGGTTCAATCGCGAGACGTTGGAAATCACCTACAAGGGGCTCAACATCGCCGACGTGCTGGAGATGACGGTCGACGATGGACTCAATTTTTTCCGCAACGTGCCCGCCGCCGCCGATAAACTGGAGGCGCTCGCCGCTGTGGGCCTTGGCTACCTGCATCTGGGCCAGCAAGCGACCACGCTTTCCGGTGGCGAAGCGCAGCGGATCAAGCTCGCGGCGGAGTTGGCGAAGCGCGCCACGGGTCGAACGATGTACATCATGGACGAACCGACGAGCGGCCTTCATTTCGCCGATATCGAGCAACTGCTCCACGTCCTTTTCAAGCTGCGCAACGCGGGCAATACACTGGTGATTATCGAGCATCAACTCGACGTCATCAAATGCGCCGACTACGTCATCGATCTCGGTCCCGAAGGCGGCGAAGGCGGCGGGCAAATTGTCGCGAAAGGCACGCCCGAATTCGTCGCCGCGCAACCCGCGAGCCATACGGGCAGGTTCTTGCGGAAGGTGCTAAATTCCGATCAGACATGTCTCTTAACATAGTTTAGCAGTGCATCACGAAATTCTAACGTGTCATTAAAAGCTCTGAAGAGTCCCAACGGCTCTAGCTTTTGCCGCGATTCCTTTAACATCCATTGGCCCTTGTCTTTGACAATACCATCCGTCCTTATCCCATTATAAAACTGACAGATACCCGAATCCATATTTCCCGCCTCTGTGTGTATAACCCTAAAACCAGCCAACTCCACAGCGGTCGTGAGGACTTCAATATCTTTAATCGGATTCATGAGACAGGATATCGTTCAGAACGTTGTGGAAACGATCTTCGCTTTCTCGAAATGCGTTTTGTGCAGCGGGGCCAGCTCGATGTAGTGATCGGCCCAGTGGCGGATGTCGGCGATTTCCTCGGGCTGAAGCGAGCGCACCACTTTCGCGGGCGTGCCCATCACGAGCGAGCCGGGCGGAATGCGCGTGCCTTTGGTGACGAGCGCGTGCGCGCCGATGATGCTGCCCTTGCCGATGACCGCGCCATCGAGGATGGTCGCGCCCATGCCGATGAGGCATTCGTCTTCGACGGTGCAGGCGTGCAGGATCGCGCGATGGCCGACGGTGACCAGCTTGCCGACGATGACAGGCAGGTCGTCCGCGAGATGGACGACGCTCCCGTCCTGGATATTCGACCCTTCGCCGATCTCGATAAAATTAATGTCGCCGCGCAGGACGGCGGTCGGCCAGACGCTGCTGTGGGCGGCCAGCCGCACGTCGCCGATGATGACGGCCTGCGCCGCCACATAGGCACTCGGGTCGATTTGCGGTTGGACGAAAAGGAAGCGCGCGCGCTCGGTCGGATCCATGGTTACATTCTCGTGCGCCTGCGTTTTTTTGTCCAGTTCACGCTCCGATTTGCTATACAAAAGTGAATGAGCCCCTTTCATTCCGCGCAAAAAATCGTGCTTGGCTTCGCTTTGCTGGCCTGGCCCGCGCTGGCACACGCCAATATTGGCGACAACATGGATCAATTGCGTTCGAGATATGGCTCAGCCCAGGACATGGGCGGCCAGATGCTTTTTGAGGTGCGGTTCGTCAACGGGCAGATCGTGCCGGCGCGTGACTCGGCCGATCCCGAAACCCATTTTACGATCACGGTTTACTTTGACGGCGCGGTTTCGGCGATGGAAGTTTTTGCGCGCAACACCGGCGATCCGGCCAAGGCGAATCTGACCCAGGCGGACATCAACACCATCCTGGCCGCGACGAACGAGGGGCTGAGCTGGAATCCGATTCAAGTCCCCACCGGCCGGACGACGTGGGTGCGGTCCGACAACAAGCTGATCGCGCGGTTTAGTCCCAACAAGACCGGAAATGCCGATGACGCCTCCGTGCTGGTGATCATGCTCAACAGCAAGTAATGCTCCGAATTCAACCCAAGCTCCTGCTCGTTCTTGAAGATGAACCCCAAGACTTTGATCATCGGCTGCGGTTATATCGGCCTGCCGCTGGCGCTGCGGCTCCAGGAAGCGGGCCATGAGATCAGCGCATGGGTACATACCAGCGCTGGCGCAGAGAAATTAGCGCAGCACCACTTTCACCGCGTTATTTCCGGGACAGTCGCCGACCCGCGCCTTTGGGAATCGGTGGCCGGGAATTATGACCTGGTGATTCATTGCGCGTCTTCAGGCGGCGGCAGCGAAGCGGATTACGAGCAGGTTTACCTGAAGGGCGTGCTGATGATGAACACGCACCAGCCGAAATCGCGCCGGCTTTTTGTCTCATCCTCCTCGGTTTATTGCCAGAAACAGGGCGAGGTGGTGACGGAGAAATCCGAGGCTGAACCCGATATCGCAACGGGCCGCGTGTTGCGCGTGGCGGAGAAAGTGGCGCTGGGCGCCGACGCCACGGTGGTGCGCTCGACGGGAATTTACGGGCCGAAACGTGGCGTGCTTTTTGAACGATTTCGCCGGGGTGAGGCGGTGATCGAGGGTGACGGTTTGCGTTGGATCAACCAGATTCACCAGCGCGATCTCGTCGCCGCGCTGATTCATTTGATCGACGTGGGCGCGAAGGGTGAAATTTACAATGCCACCGACGACACGCCGGTGACGTATCGCGATTACTATGCGTGGTGCAGCAAATTCCTGAGCCAGCCGATGCCGCCGCATGGACACGTGAGTCGAGAGCGGAAACGGGGGCTTAGCAACAAGCGTGTCTCCAATGCGAAGCTGCGCGCCACGGGCTGGACACCGATTTATCCGAGCTTTCGCGAGGGCTTGAAAGCCGATCACTCGCCCAAATAAGCCTGGCGGACTTCGTCGCTGGCGAGGAGTTCCGCGCCAGTGCCGGTGAGCTGATTTTTCCCCGTCACGATGACGTAGCCGCGATGCGCGATTTTCAACGCCTGTCGCGCGTTTTGCTCGACCAGCAGGATGGGCACACCCTTCTGGTTGATGCGCTTGATGATCTCGAAAATGCGGGCGACGATCTGAGGGGCGAGGCCGAGGGAAGGTTCGTCGAGCATGAGCAATTGGGGCTCGCCCATCAACGCGCGGCCAATCGCGAGCATTTGCTGTTCGCCGCCGGAAAGCGTGCCGCCGAGTTGTTTGCGCCGCTCGGCCAGGAGCGGAAAGTAGCCGTAGATTTCTTCCAGTTTGGCCGCGTTGCGCTCGGCCGGCAGGAGAAAGCTGCCGCTGATGAGATTTTCGAGCACAGTCAGGCGCGGGAAAATATGGCGGCCTTCCGGGCAGAGGCAGATGCCCTGGCGCAAAACGGCGTCGGCTTTACCCGTCGGAAGCGGTGCGCCCTGCCAGGTGATTTCGCCACCGCGCACCGGCACCACGCCGGCGATGGTGAGCAGTGTCGTGCTTTTGCCCGCGCCGTTCGCGCCCAGCAGCGCGACGATTTCACCCGCGCCGACCTCAAGGGTCAGGCTTTTCAGAACTTCGATGGCGCCATAGCCGGCGCAGACCTGCTCGAGCTTTAACATGAGAAACCACCCTTTTTAACAGGAAAACATGAAAGGATGAAATACATGAAAAAGGCCGGAGGATTTTGACGGAATTACGGAATTGGAAGCAGGCGGAATTTTAGACAGTTCCTTCCGTCCAATTCTACCAAGCTTCTTTTTCCTTCAATCTCTTTGTGTTCTTTTGTGGCTAATGAATCCATCAAATTCTAATTTGAAATTTCCTCGCCGAGATAGGCCTTGATGACCTGCGGGTCGTTGCGCACTTTTTCCGGTGCGCCATGGGCGATCTGCACGCCGTGATCCAGAACCAGGATTTCATCGGAGATCGACATGACCACCTTCATGTGATGCTCGATCAGCAGGATGGCCAGGCCGCGTTCGCGAATGCGCGAGATGAGCTGCACCATCTCGATTGCCTCCTGCGGATTCATGCCCGCGGCCGGTTCGTCGAGCAGGAGCAGGCGCGGTTTCGTGGCCAGGGCGCGCGCGATTTCGAGGCGTCGTTGCAGGCCGTAGGCCAGGTTGCTCGAAACGGCGTCGGCATGGCGGGCAAGGCCGACGAAATCGAGAAAGTCGAGCGCTTCCTCGCGGCTCTGCTTTTCCTGCCCGCAAAAATGTTTGGAGCGAAACAGGAGCGGAAGAGGCGAGATTGAGCGGTGCTGGAATTGCGCGACGAGCACGTTTTCGAGCACCGACATCTCCGGAAAAAGCCGGATGTTTTGAAACGTGCGCGACAGGCCGAGCTGGCAGACCTGGTGCGGCGCGCGCCCGGTGATGTCGCGGCCTTCGAGCAAAATGGCGCCGCCATCAGGCCGGTAAATTCCGCTGAGGCAGTTGAAGAAAGTCGTCTTGCCTGCGCCGTTGGGACCGATCACGCTGACGATGCGGTTGGCGTCGACGCGGAGATCGACATCCTGCACGGCTTTCAGGCCGCCGAAAGTCTTGCTCAGGCCGCGGGTTTCGAGCAGGGGCGTCATTTGTGCAGCATCTCCGTTTTTCTGCGGCGGCTGCCGAGCAGGCCCTGCGGACGATAAAGCATCATGAGGACCATGACGGCGCCGAAGAGAAGGAGACGGTAGTCGGAAAGATTTTGGAGTGAGTCACGCACGAACATGGGCACGATGCTGCTCAAGGTCGGGCTGCCGCTGATATACGTGGGCAGCAGTTTCAGGTATTCGGGCACGAGGTCGAGCAGGGCCGCGCCGAGCAGCGCGCCGTAGGTGTTGCCGAGTCCGCCGAGAATGACCATCGCGAGCACCATGATCGATTCGCGAAAGGCGCAGATGTCGGGGCTGACGTAGCCGTTCTGCGCGCCATACAAAACTCCCGCCACCGCCGCGACGGCTGCGCTCAACGAAAAAGCGAGCAGCTTCATCTGCACGACGGGCACGCCGACCGCTGCCGCCGCGACTTCGTTTTCGCGAATGGCCATCCAGGCGCGGCCCACCGGCGAATGGTAAAGCCGCTGCACCAGGAAAACCGCGAGAAACAAAACCAGTGCCGTGATCAGGTAGCTCAACTGGCCGCCGGTCAGTCCGGCCACGTGGCCGAACTTGGCGCTCTCGTTGAGAATAATTCCCTTGTCGCCGCCGGTGTCGAAGATATGCGCCAGCCCTTGCAGGAACGCGCTGTGGCTCGCGCTGTCGGTGTCGTCGTTGGAGAGATTGCGCATCAGTTCGCGGAATGCCTCGGCGAAACCGAGGGTCACGATGGCGAGGTAATCGCCGCGCAGGCGCAGGCAGGGCAGGCCGAGCAGGTAACCGACTCCACCTCCGAAAAAGAAGGCCAGCGGTGCGGCCATCCACCAGGGGAAGTAGGGAAGGTTTTGCTGAGCGAGGGCGAAGAAGTAAGCGCCGAACCCGTAAAATCCAGCATAACCGAGGACGAGCAATCCGGTCATCCCGACGGTGATATTGAGGCCCAAGGCGAGCAACATGTAGATGCCGACCGTGGTGAAGAGGCTCAGGCTTGAGGCGCTGAAAAAGAAGGTGCAAGAAAGAACCAGCGGCACTGTCCCCCACGCCCAGTAATGGGTCCACGCGCGGCCCGCTTGTTGCCAGGTGGCATTGGCGGCGAGCGCCTGATCCCATCCGAAGCGGCGGTTTAGTTGGACGCCGAGCCAGATGAGAAACGCGATGACGAAGACCGGGGAAAGATCGCCGAAGAATTGCAGGCCGTGCATCGGCGCCCAGGTGACGCCAACCGTGTCGTTCGTAAAATTCGGCGCGAGTTGCAGCCAAAGAAACGGAAAGGTGAGAGCCGCGAGGCCGGCGATGCCGAGGAGGTAAGGGCGCCAGCGGGAGAGCATATCACACCTTGTCGGCGACGCGTTCGCCGAGGATGCCGCGCGGGCGCATGAGGAGAACCAGCATCAGCATGGCGAAGGTGGTGACGTCGTCCCATTCGCTGCCGAAAGCAAGGGTGGTCAGCGCCTCGGTCAGGCCGAGAATCATCGCGCCGAGCACCGCGCCGGGAACATTGCCGATGCCGCCGAGGATCGCCGCGGTGAAGGCCTTCAGGCCCACGCGATAGCCGGCGTCGAAGACGAGCACGTTGGTATACATCGCGACCATCACGCCCGCGATCGCCGCCAAGGCGGAGCCGAGGATAAACGTGAACGCGATGATCTTGTCGACCGGAATGCCGACGAGGCTGGCCATGAGCTGGTCCTGCGCGGTCGCGCGTAAGGCGATGCCGAGCCGCGTGTGGTTGATGAGCACATAAAGTCCGGTCATGATGACCAGGGTCAGGCCGAAAATCGCGAGCTGAAGATAGGTGATATCCACACCAATGAAGTGGACGTGATGGCTGGTCAGGAAGTCGCTGTAAAAACGGGGGAAATTCACCTTCTCCTTGCTCACGGTGAGGAAGATGAAGTATTGGAGGAAAGTCGAGATGCCGATGGCGCTGGTGAGCGGCGCGAGGACGTGCGCCTTGCGCAGGCGGCGATAGGCGATGCGTTCATTGGCGTAGCCGTAACCGGCGGAGAAAATCATCGCGACGAGGATGCCCAGTCCGAGATTCAGCGCGATGTGATCGCCCCACGCGACGGAGAACAGGCCCATGGCATAGACGCAGGCGAACATGCCGATCATGAAGACCTCGCCGTGCGCAAAATTGATCATGCCGAGGACGCCGTAAACCATGGTGTAGCCCAGCGCGACCAGCGCGTAGACGGAGCCGCGCGAGATGCCGTTGATCAGGATTTCCGTCAGGGTAGAGCCGGAACTCATAGTGCTCCTGCGGAGGGCAGCACCCCTCGTTCCCAAGTTGCACTTGGGAACGCACTTGCTGAGGCAATTTTATTGCCGATCCCGGTTGAGTCAGCGCGAAATGAAATTTCGCGGGGAACAAGAGACGTTCCCAAATGAAATTTGGGAACGAGGGATAAAATACTGCCGTCCACAGGACTCATGGGCTGTCGGGCAGCGGCTGCAGCTTGCCGTCCTTAAGCGACCACATCACGAAACCGCTGCCTTTCACGTCGCCCTTTTCGTCGAATTCGACTTTGCCGAGAATCGTATCGAACGGACGGCTCTTCATCACGGCCGCCACTTTGTCGGCATCGGTCGTGCCCGCCTGCTGGATCGCGGTCAGCAGCACGTTGGCGGCATCGTAGCCGTAGACGGAATAGGCGCCGACATCCTGATGATATTTGTCATTGTAAGTCTTGATGAAAGCCGCCGACGCCGGGTTTTGATGATAGTCCTTGCCGAAGGAGAGATAGACATCGGGGGCATTCGCGCCGACGGTGTCGATGAAGGGCTGGGCGAAGCAGCCGTCGCCGCTGACGAAGGGAATATTGACCCCCGTCTGCCGCATCTTCACGCAGAGCGGACCGCCCTGGCCGTACATCCCGCCCCAGAAAAATCCCTCCGCGCCCGAGCCCTGGATCTTGGAAATATTCGAGCTGAAATCGTTTTCGTCGGTGCCGACGCCCTCGAACGACGTGACCTGTCCGCCCAGGCTCTCGAAGGTCTTTTTCACCTCGGTGGCGAGGCCTTCGCCATAGGCGGTCTTGTTGTGCATAATCGCGATCTTGGTCAGCTTCAGCACATCATGCATGAACTTGGCCGCCACGGGCCCCTGCTGGTCGTCGCGACCGCAAATGCGAAACGCGTCGGGGAAGCCCTGCTCGGTGTACTTAGGATTGGTCGAGCCGGGCGTGATTTGCAGGATTTTCGCGTCGTTGTAGACGATGGAGGCGGGAATTGTGCAGTTGCTGTTGAGATGGCCGAGCACGGCCACCACGCCGTCGTCGACAAGATTATGCGCGACGGTGTTGGCCTTTTGCGGATCGCCTTCGTCGTCGAGCGAAATGGTTTCGATCTGCTTGCCGAGCACGCCGCCCTTGGCGTTCCACTCGTCGATGGCGATCTGCGAGCCGTCGAGCATGGTCGCGCCGATCTGCGCATCCGAGCCCGACTGCACCGCCGCCAGCCCGATTTTGATCGTGTCGGGTGCCTTGGAACAACCCACTACCGCCACGCCAACCACTACGATTACGGCCAGAGCGAGAAAAAGAAAGAGTTTGCGCACGCCATTGTCTAAGTCACCCGCACCCGCAGGGTCAACTCTTAATGTGGGGCGGACTGAAGCTGAGGTTTCGCGCGGAGGACTGAAGAGGTAAAGGCAGAGGGGGATTCAAGATGATCTGCGTTATCCGAGCACCGCCGCTGGGACAGCGGCGGCTACCTGTTCAAATGCACAACCGAGTAGTTCCGCTTACCTTTGCGGACGAGAATGAATTTATTGAAAACGACGTGTTCTGGGCCGAGGGTTAGTTTAAAGTCGGGGATGCGGACGTTGTTCACGTAGAACCCGCCAGCTTCGACGTCGCGACGAGCTTGGCTGCCAGAAGCGCTTAGGCCTGTCGTTACGAGGAGGGAGCCAGAAGGCTGGCCGAGAATTTGTTCGGGTGGGGCAGTAACAGTCGGCACCTCGGCGATGACCTCGTCGAACTGGGCTTCGGTGATGCCCTCCAGCGAGCCGCCGAAGAGAATCTCGCTGGCCCGGATCGCGTCGGCCGTGGCGCTTTCGCCGTGGACGAGCCGGGTCAATTCGAGCGCCAGTTTCTTCTGCGCATCGCGGCGTTCGGGTGCGGCCTGGTGCTGCGCTTCGAGCGCGGTGATTTCTTCCTGCGGCAGGAAAGTAAAAAGCTTGAGGAGCTGGATCACCTGCGCGTCCTCGACCTGGATCAGGAACTGGTAAAACTTGTAGACGCTGGTCCGCGCGGACGAAAGCCAGACCGCGCCGCCCTCGGTCTTGCCGAATTTCGTGCCGTCGGGCTTGGTCAGCAGCGGGGTGGTGAGGCCGCAGGCGGTGATGTCGCGCTTGCGCCGGATGAGGTCGATGCCCGCCGTGATGTTGCCCCACTGGTCCGCACCGCCCGCCTGCAAAAGGCAGCCGTACGTTTCGTTGAGGTGGAGAAAATCGTAGGCCTGGAGCAGCGAGTAGGAGAACTCGGTGAAGCTGATGCCCGATTCCGCCTCCATGCGCGATTTCACGCTGTCCCTGGCCATCATGGCGTTGACCGAAAAGTGCTTGCCCACGTCGCGCAGAAAATCGAGCACGCTGATGGGGCGCATCCAGTCGGCGTTGTTGAGGAGGAGGGCCTGATTTTTCAGTCCGGGACTGAAGTCGAGCAGCAGCCCCAACTGGTCCTCGATGCCCTCGATGTTGGCCTGGAGAATATCGGACGAGAGGAGGTTGCGCTCGGACGACTTGCCGCTCGGGTCGCCGATCATGCCGGTCGCGCCGCCCGCCACGGCGATGGGCCGATGCCCTGCCTGCTGGAACCGGCGCAGAATGAGGAGGCCGATGAGATGGCCGAGGTGCAGGCTGTCGGCGGTGGGATCGAACCCGACGTAGAGCGTGACCGGGACCGCGCCGGGCGCGAGGAGCCGCTCCAATTCCTCGCGATTGGCCATGTCGGCGACAAGGCCGCGCCATTGGAGATCCTGAAGGATGGGTAAAGTGGCCATGGGAACGGCTATTGAACGACTGAACCGATATTTCGACAAGCTCAGAAGAACGGATTAGAATGGGTCGGTCATGTCGACGTTGCGTTGGGTCTTTCTTCTGGCATTGCTGAGCCCTCTCGTTTGCGTGGGCGTCTCAATCCCCGCTTTTGGCGACGACGATTCGCTGCCGAATTTCAACGCGCCGGTGGATAATTCGCCGTTGAATGTCGACAAGGTGAACCGGGCTTTTGGCATCGCCCTGTTTAAAGATCCTTCGCTCTGGCATGAAAACGATGTCTTCGTGGCGAAGCGGCTCGGCTGGCCGGAGGAAAGCCGCACGTCGTCGCAGTCGAGCTTCCGGCTTTATCCCACGGAAAATGCGCCGCTCAAAATTCTCGGCGCGCGCGCTTACTCGTGCGTTTTCTACGCGACGAAAGGATACCCCACGGAAGTCTCCATCGTCTTCGTGAACGAGGGTGATTACGGGTGGAACCAGAACTTTGCCAACGAGGCCAAACAAAAGCTCAACGGGAGCGACGATACGACGATGTCCGATGACGTCGCCGACATCAACCGGGATGTCCACGATGCCTTTGAAAAGGCGTTGAAGCAGGATGCGCAGTCGATCACCGACGCGCTGACCGGCCTTTTTGGCGACCCGGCCTTCCAGGGCTTCGGCGGCGGCGCGGAGACGCGCGAGCAGGTCAAGCGCTGGGATTGGCAGGGGCACGCCTTTCTTCTTTCCACTCCGCGCGACACCTACGTGACGCTGCGCATCGTGCCGAAGGAGTTCGCCGATAATTACGGCACGGCGGATTACGTCGATGCCGATGATTTGAAGGCGCTTCTCTTGCAGCGGGTGAAGCGAATCGATTCCGGCGATGTCGTGGTCACCGACATCCCCATGGTCGACCAGGGGCCGAAGGGCTATTGCGTGCCTGCGACGTGGGAACGCTACCTGCGCTTTCTCGGCATACCCGCCGATATGTACGTGCTGGCCATGGCCGCGGGCAGTTCGCAGCAAGGCACCAACCTCGATGCGATGGTGGAGAACGTCGACAGTCTCGTCTCGGAGTATCATCGGAAGATCGATACTTTTTCCGGCGACCTGGACATGCAGATGATCGCCAGGAACATCGACATGGGACTGCCTCTCATGTGGGCCTGCACGATCCACGTGCCGTTCGAAAAAACCATTTCCAAGCGGATGGCGGATCGGGCCAAAGTGACCGATTGGAATGCCTGGGCGACGCAACTCGATGCGGGAGACGCCCAGGAAATCGCGCAGGAAATCACGGGCGCAAAGCCGGCGGGCGGCCACCAGCGGATGATCATCGGCTATAACGAGAAGACCGGCGAGATCGCCATCTCCGATTCCTGGTCCAAGGCTTTTGCGATCCGGTGGATGACGCTGAAAGAGGCCAATGCGATCAACGGCGGGCTATCCTACGTCATCGAGCCTTAAGGGGACCTCTGCAAAAGTCTTACTTTTAGGATTCTGTCATCCTTGTCTATGTTCGCCAGGCTGGCATTTTTCAAATGAACCTCTTTGGCCAGATTACTAAGGTCAGTCGTACTAACAGCATGGTCGAGGGGCTGGGTAACCACGGGAAGGTCGCCTTGAGGGTACCGGCTCATTCGCGAAGGGTGGGGGTGTTTGAGCGCCGCCGATGGAGACAGCGGTAAGGGTTGCCGACTGCTCGTTGGCCGCCTGTCCCGTCGTCGGCTTTTGGGAACTGATTTCCGCTACGACCACGAGAGCCAGGATAAGTGCGGCGAAAGCAACGATCGCGGTTTGCATGAGAAATTTGTTGGTCATGGAAACTCTCGGGCCTGTTTGCACAATAGTGCAAAAGCGCTATCGCCTCAATCTACATTTTACAACGAATCCTATGCGTCAAGTTATGCGCAGTAGATTCAGTGTCGACGTTTAATGCACCATCACTTTATTTCGCGTTGCCATCGATTAAGGGACCTGTGGTAGCTTCTTCGCAGAAGGAATTTTATTCGTGAGCCGCGACGATACTTCCAATTTTTTCGATATGCTCGAATCGCTTGACGAAGCGGCGCGGGATAAAATCGAAGACACATGGATGGAGACCTCGTTCGCGCCCCGCCAGGTGATCTGCGAACAGGGGAGCCCGCCGGACGCGGTTTATATCGTCGCGTCCGGGTTGGTCGAGTTGATGACTTTCAGCCCGGACACAAAACAGAGCCGACTGGTCGCAATCATGTCGCGCGGCGATTTTTTCGGCGACATCTCTGTCTTCACCAAGAACCCGCGACTGGCCACCGTCCGCGC
>Ga0116229_10004726_pt1 | contig 22298 bp, 19 predicted proteins | sample S1TSphgellanicum_3_FD_87313 | JGI IMG/M metagenome (GOLD analysis project Ga0116229, IMG submission 87313) | Host-associated microbial communities from peat moss isolated from Minnesota, USA - S1T2_Fc - Sphagnum magellanicum MG | ecosystem: Host-associated > Plants > Peat moss > Unclassified...
AAAAAAAAAAAAAAAAAAAAAAGCCCAACCCAACTCTTTCAGTTGTTGAGAAAGAGACAGGTTTCAATTGTTGAGAAAGAGACATGATGAGTGTAGTACCTAAGTCCAAAAACCTCAAAATAAAAAATAAAAATTTACAACACTAATATATATTATTCTCCGTCACGCCACATCTGTATTCCACTCTTTCTCCACCCCGTCAGAGTAAACAGACCATGACGGGATGGATGAATGACCGGACAAATGGATGGATGGATGGATGACAGAATAAATGGATGAAATGATGCTTCACAACGTCCTTTACTATATGTAATGCCAAAGGCATTTTGAAGTGGGAAATAATGCAGCAAATCTAATCTAACCGCATGGGAGCCTGCTTTAAGGCAGTTTAGCAAAGCAATCCTCGAGCAACACCTTGGGCAGGTATCAACCCATGTTGAATGGTTCTTAGGATTGGGGACTGACACCCCTTGGTCATCACTATGAGTTTATATAGACCCACTTACCCATCTGTTCTCATTGAATTTACCCATTGGTTCTCAAAAATTAAGAACAGGTTTGGCATGTATAACTGTGATTCTCCAAAAAAAAATGAAAAAAGTCAAAGAACAAGTCAAAGAATTAATTGGTTCTTTTTGGTCGGTTCTTTCACGAAAATTGCCAGTTCTTTAAGGATTTTAAAATACCGGTTCTTTCATTTTGAAATATTTAAAGAATTGGAATCAGTTTTTCTTTAAAAGATTCAAAGAACCGCCCAACACGAATATCAACTTTTGAATACTATCTCAGGTCCTTAGTTCCTACAAAGCAGGTACTTGGATGAGAGGCTACCTCATGGTATGGAATACTTTTTGCTCATTTCATGGTGTCAAATTTACTTATCTAAGTTTTTAGAATTTCATCGTAGTAATTTTCATGGTTACAAATTTCATAGTATGTTTTCTCAAGGTTACATGTGTAAGTTTTGAATTTTTTAAATGGTTACATGGATAATTTTTCCAGATCACATGTGTCATTTTTCATGGTTACAAATTCCAATTTTCATGATAGCAAGTGTATTATTTCATGGTGACATGTTATCACAAAATGTGCAACCCACAAGTCAAAAGGGGGAATACCATTTGCACAAATATGACATAAATAGTTGTATGCCCACCATTGACATCATTTTCTACAAACAAAAAATAAAAAATCCTAAATAACTTCAGTGACTTTCATTGTCAAGGAAAGGTGGTTGCTAGTCATAACAATCTTTTAAAGGACACACGTGGATGAACCAAATGATCTTTTAGTTCTGGTAACATACATGTCCTTTGGATATATTGTTTTCACCATTTGAGTAAATTAGTTTTTTGCAATGCCACACAAATGTTATGTTTTGATCATTTATGGTAATATTATACATGACATATATCTCTTAAATGTTTTTGGTTAAATTCAAACGTAGTTTTTATCCATACATTTATTATACATGTGTGTGATAAATGGATATTATTCAAGTAAAAAAACAAAAGTTTTGCATATAAGTTATTGTAATAAGTTTGATGGCGGTTCCTTGTTAGTTCAACCACCTTTATATAAAAGTCCTTAATTTAACATGTCTAATGCACAACTATGGCTCTTAACAAAAATCATTTATTATGTGTTCATACAATACTAAACTTCATCAAGTTAAACTTAATGTGTTGTTTGTTGCATCAAGCCATTAGTTGTGCATAACAACGTGGCCTCATATTTTTAGCAGTTCCAATCATTGAAACACCAGATTCATGGTTATTTCGTTTAACCAAAATCTTCCTTTTAGAATACATTATAAAAAACTCCAAAAACAAAATCATAATTCATTTCATCATATGTTATTGTTATAAACAATTCACACAACAATATGAACATAACATTTATTGTAAAAGTCTATGCATATCTATGTTACTATAAAATCTGAATCAAAATACATCAAATCCCAAGTTTTGTTGAAAAAAATCCCAAAACAACAATTAAAATATGTAGTTTATCTAGACATAATTTGTGGTTTTCTATTAACAAGGACCTACACGTCCTCCTAATTGTCCTCAAAATTCTTTGTTTAAGAAGCTCCTTTGTTTTCTAGAACACCTTCCTTTTGAACAATCCCAAGTCACATCACCATGATCAAAACAACAAGAATTCAAAATTCAAACTAACAAAGTTCCCTTGATCAGTCCCTATCCTACATGCTTTGTTCATCCAAAATCATATACTCATCCTACCCCCTTAACATGGATGCCTATTGGATCTTTGATTCCAAAACCAATGTTCATAGAAGGAATTGAAGAGATAATGAAAACTATGATATCAAAGACCTTGTTTCAAGATTGTGCAATTGCTAATCATGCATTACTTGAAGGTTTTTGGATTCCCATGGCATCACTTCAAGTTTGACTTCAATCAAGAAATTTTATTGCACATATTAATTGCCATTTTTTTATATCATATTTCATTAGTTGAAATCTTTACATTGAAAATGTCATATTAATTTAAATTGTTGCAACAAAATCAAGACTTAATTCAATCAAACATCGGAAAACAAATTGTTTTAGAGATTATTGATATCACTCCATCCATGGTGACACCGATATATGGTGCTGAAAATGGTGTTGAAACATAACAATTCCTAATGGTGTCACACTTTGAAGGCATGAACAAAGCTCTAGAGGTACAATTTTTATTTGCACTTTAATCTTATTTAATTATAGTTATTATTTTAATTTGATGTTGATGATAATGTTAGGATAGATCATGGTAATCCAATCACTATGAAGTCAAGTTCAAGTAAATGCAAACTATAGTGGTTCATTTTTTGTGTCCCATTGCAATTTTCTATAAGGTGTAGTGGGTAAAAACACATTAGGGTGGACCAAAAACATCAGTTTAAAGTCCATTTTCAAAGTCCAAATCCAATGTATTTTCACATAAAACATTTAAATAATGTTGAAGTTAACATTTTTTTTCCATATCCAAGTTTGTGTGCTTATAATTTAAACCTTTTAAAAACATATCTATAAATACGACTTTTGGAAAAATCAATTTTGATATATAAATGGACATTATGAGTTTCAGGTCTTCATTTTGACTTTTTTTTTAAAATGAGAGAACTTTTTCTACTTGATTTTTTCATCTTAAGTTTTATGAGCCTATAATGTAGGGGCTTCCAAAATTTTGAACATGTCTTCCAAATCCATTAGGAGAAAAAAGTTCATAACCATTTTTTAAAAAATTGTGATATTAGTTGTGGCCAACATTGTAAAGTCCATTTTTCACCAAGTATTGAACTTTTTGGAGTATTTTTTTCAAATTTAGGAGGACTAAAGTAGATGTCTCAAATTTTAAACTTATATTTTAAAGATTTCTTTAATGCATTTGAGTTATAAAAGCCAAGACTTGACAAAACCAAAAGAACTTCCATTGTGACTTCCATAAAAATACATTGTAGTGTGTTTTTACCCTAGTGAATTAACATGCCATAAAACCGTGTATATGCACAATTGGGACTTGGTTTAAGATTGTCAACTTCAAAAAAAAATTATCTATATAATTTGGGTACAATAAATGTGCACCCATTATATAGTAATGGACTTTGGAAGTGAAAACATGTGGATTGTTTTGACCATTTGCACTTCCCATATACATGAAATTTTCGATATCATTTTTTGAAACTTATAAGGATTTAATAATTGATAGATGAAAGAAAAACAAACATAGATAAGACTTCATTACAAAAGCTTTAACCAAAATATAGATATGGATTTTTGAATGACCAAAATTTGGACCTTATTTTCAAAAGTCTTTACATGGGGTTTTTTTTTTGTTGGATTGGTGATTTTTTTCTTTGTAAAATGTATGTCAAAAATATGTCTAATTGGGTCTATTTTCATATGAATTTAATTAGCTTATTAACCAACCCATAGTCCCCCATTTATGTTAATTCAACACAAAAATGGACTTTTAGGGATTTTTTATCTACTAAAAATGAGCCATTTAACCTTGCATTTACCCATTCTTGAATATCAAGTTCATTATTTCTTTATAATCTATCTTAATGATTGTACAAAGTTATTACATATGTTGAAAGTTTTTAATTTTTGTCATTCTATATTAGAAAAATACTCATTGGTATGACATGAACAATTCATTAATAGAAATAGGCCAAAATGCAACCACTTCATCTATGATTTCATGTGATTAATTGTCGCTTGCAATTAATTGTGGTAACATTTACAACCATAATTCAAATTACCATTTTTTTGGGTCATGCTTGGGACTATGTTACAACTATTGGCTTATTCATGCTTTTAATGGGATGATTTTTACCAATACTTTCATCCTAGAAGGCCTTTTATGGCCCATTAGTCGCAAATGCAACCAAAATTAATTGTAACCTTATGGTATATAAAGGTGTATTGAATGCATTTAAATTAAAATTTATTGGGGTATACTAGAATGTACAAGTGTATAATGGTGTTATGTACAATGGGTGTATTAAAGTCATATGTAGTTTATATTTAAAACATATTAAAAAATATCAATCATACATAAAATTACATATGTATATTACAAATATCTTGAATTTGTATTAAAAAAATTTATATACCAAATATGTAATGTCCATATTACATGTGTATCCAAGGTTTATATTATTAAGGTTAAATGATTTTGATATTATGGTTCCAATAAATGTATATTAAGGGTATGCAAAGTTGTAATGGGGATACATGCTTTAATATGTACTATATTAATAGGCAATAACTAATAATAGTTACAAGTTAATTAATTAAAAAATAGTAGTGATTAGTTAATTCATTAATTATTTGATAATTAATAATTAATTAATCATAAATAATAACCAAAGTATTTTTCTAACTACAAACTAGTTAATAATAATATTTTTAAAAATTCAATACCTTATTAGCTACTTGATAATTATTAGTTTAAAATGATTAACTATTTTATTAATTTTTTCTGAACTATTAATTCATACCTTAAATTTAATTAGTTGGTTAGTTTAATATTATTTTAATTAATAATTATTTAATTAGTTGATATTTAAATAATTTATTAATTATTTTTTAGGTAATTAAAATAGTTAATGATCATATATATAGTATTATTATAAAAATTATTAATGAATTATTATTATGAACTAATTCATTAGTTCATAGCAATTATTAAATAATAGTTATTGTTATTACTATAAGTTTTTATAAATAGTGGAATAATAAGTAGTAGGTACGTTGATAAGTGGGTAGGTGGGTAGTTAATTAATTAGTTTGGTAGTTAACTAGTTAGTTAATTAGTTAATCACTTACTTATTTATTATTTATTTACTTGCAACCTCAAGTTTTATTTTATATTATTTGTCTTATATTTCCATCTTGAACATTATATAAAAAAGGTGCTTTGTATTGCAATTTCATATTGAAACAATGAAGCATTTGGGATGAACCAATAAAAAAGGCTTAACCCAAAGGAAAAATTCAAAATAAAATCCAAAATGTACTTTTATCCCTCATTTGTATACTTCCCTATTGTATTGAACTACCTACCTATTACCTACCTACCTACATACTTAGGTAGGTAGATGTGCTTTGCTTCCAAAATACCAAAAACAAGGCCTTGCCTTGTTGTTAAAGACCCAAGATTTGTTTTCAAAAGGGAGTTTGTCAAATACCCAAATAAAAACATGTGAATTTTATTTAGGTTTTTTTTTGTTAAAGAACTAGGTCGTGTACTTAGTTAATCACATACCTAAACCCTTGCACCTACCTCATAACCACCCATCACTAGGTTTTTTAAAACTCAGACTGAATAGTCTTCTAAAATTTTAAAAGTTCAAATGACCGAACCCATGAAGTTCTTTAAATATATATATAACCCATATCCAACTATTATATATATTTAAAAATACGTACCCCACACTAATTACTATTACAAGTAGGAAAATCATCCTATGTACTAAAATTTCTGCCCAACTTTTCCTTTGCACAAGTAGAAGGGACATTTTGAAGGTAAAAACATAACTACTTTCTTTCATGCAGCCATTCATGGTCATAAATTAAAAGAATAATAATGTAATTTGTGAAATAACCAAGAATTAAAAGGCATTTTTGCTTTTATCTTCTCATTTCATTATGGAAACAATATATCCCAATGACTTTTGGATGGAGTCAATTTTTAAACATAGATCAAAGTCTCTCTTCTTGAAAACATTATGAATGTTGAAAAGAAAACCTAAATAAATTCCATGCAAATAATATTAAAAAAACAAGGCAAAATAGACTTGCAAGAAATGATCGATTGACCAAATAAAGCACCTAGAGAACAATCTCACAATTATGGCAACTAATATGTGAAACTAGTGTTTTGCAAACATGTCCCCCAAAAAAATAAAATCAAGTTTTGAGCAATTATTGTTTTTTTTTGTTCTTTTTTCATTTTGTATGGATATGCTTTCTTTTGTTTACAAAGGATGGGAATTGTGAGGATTTCATTCATTGTCATCACACCATGTTTTGATCACTCAAAAAATGGAACTGCAAGAGGGATGAGAAAGAAAGAACATTGAGTTATTTGCTCCTTTTTGAATACCTTACATAACATTATTGCAAAATCTTCAAATATTTATTTTTTGAAGATCTGATGTTTGTTAGTAGTTGATTTAACACCAAGTCAACCGTTTTACCATGTCACTTGCAATATTAACCTTGATTTTTTGATAACATCACATATGTGGACTAATGCCCATTTTTAACATCCTACTTGCACTAACATCACCACTAACACCAATTGTTGGTTATAAACCTTGTAGTAAAATTTGATTTTGTTGTCTTTCTTCTATTTTCTAACACATAAGAAATTTTGTTCTTGTTATCGTTATTATCTTTTTAAAAAGGTGAATACCCTCACTTATTTTGGTATGTTTTCTCTTACTATTAAAGAATGTTAGGTGAGTAAAGTCTTATATACTAGTGTAAACCCTATGCATAATGCACAGGTGTGTTATTTCAACAATGTTTGATCCCCCCCCCCCTTCACCTCGACAGTTCTTTATATTTTTTCAATTGCTGCTAAACACCGGTTTCATGTGGGATCAAAGGGGTTGTTCAAAAAAATTATATTTCAAAATCTTAAATGGACCCATAATTGTGTGGCTATTGTTGCAAATATTTGGAGTTATTATAATGTTTTGGCTACCAGTCCTCCTTCAAATTCCCGGTGTTTCCCTACACTTAATAAATGACCTTGGGGTCACTGAGTTCATAGGGTCAGGGAAAAGGTACCCCAACCGCCTGACTCCGTCCACCAACTGGTTTATATACCTAAAGTGAACAGACAGCAGAAACTGAGGAGCCGGAGAAGCGTCCTAATGACGCCCCGTTCACACGGAAGTAGTTTTCCTACTTCTGTCCAGTCAGCCGCGCGTGCCTGCCCGGCCCCCCACCCCCGGCAGCACTCACGTATTGCTGATCCAAAACGGGCTGCCCGCCCGGGCGTCGAGAACGCGGCGCGACCGCGCCGGCTAAGGTAGAACACAAAACCGTCACAGACCGACGGACGGACTAAGTGAATTAATATATAAGATTACCAAAGACCTTTAGGGTTGATAAAAAAATCCACATATAATCACAAAATGTGTGTGTACATCTAAAATTTACAATTTTAGGTTTTTGAAATGATCTTCCCCTTTAGCCTCCCCTCAATGCATGCATGTTTCAATTCACACCTACAATGAATTGATCTCCTTTGAATAAGTATTGGATGGACCCCTCACCCCCACCACCCTCCCACCATCCCCCAAAATCCATATCACATTTCATTGTGTCTATGTGGTTTTTTTGGGTTGAGATCATCAAAAGGGCCTTATCAAGAATCATCATTTGGATCATATTCCCTTGTCAAGGTGATCTCTACGGGCACAATTTTCACCATCATTAGCATCATGACATTCATCATTCTACTTATGAGGATTGGTGTTGACAATTACACAAAGAACTAATCATGAAATTTTGCTCACAAATGAAACCCCACAACACTGAGAATAACAATTGACAAACTCTAGAGGAAAAATCTATAAATTTAGAAGCAATTATTTACAAAAAAAATTAATTTGAAATTAAGTTCAAACAAGAAAAAAATTCCTATTCCCAAATCCCAAAGAAATCAAAATAGAACCTTATTCAAAATCCAAACAAAAGTCAATCCCTTGAATTCTTTATTTGTCTTAACTCTTTAGACAATGCAAAAGAAAGAACAAAATAATTTCAGTGAAACGTTCATAAGTTGGATCTATAAAAAAACATCTAGAATTGAGAAAAATCAAGATTGCATAGTTGTTTGAAACTAAATCCAGGTGGTGATATGACAAATTGGCCTGAGAGGAAGAAGGACGTAACGGCTTTGTAAACAGCTTCAGTAAAATGGACCCCATCCCACTCAATGTATTCTTTTGGGTTAAGTGCAGTATTGATATTCACAAATTGTGTGCCTCCCGTAGACAAGGATACATTGCCACTATCACCACAACTCACATTTAGATTGTAGTTGTATGCTCCTCCAAACCCACAACATACTTCCAATTTAGTACTGGGATTGAAACCTGTTTCACCCGCCAAATCCCCACAATAGAAAAACCAACCAAAACACCCCATTTGTTATCATAACTCTCGCTAGGGTTGAGAAATTTGTATCATGTTTCTAGATCATGTTGGAAAAATTTCAAAGATTAAGTCATAAATTGATGACCAAGAATGTGAAGCAAAATATACATTATAGAATAGAAAAATACCATATTGGGTTGGATTCGTAAACAATTCAATGACGGCATTGTAAAAGTCGAATTGGATAACCAATGTGCCATCTGCTTTGTAGTTTTCTTGAAGGCTTGTGAGTGCCCGTTCGAGTCCTATGTTGAACACTTGAGACACTTTGTTGTACTCATCCAAGCAACCAATGCTGTCATATGGTCCACTCCCCGAAAAGGCTGTCAAAATCGAAGGACTACAACCTAGAGTTGGTTGGTTTCCAACTATGATTGTTCTTGCTCCACTTTCATGAAGTTGCTGCAAATTAATTTTTGTTATAAGTTAGTTTTTTTCAATTGAATGGGCACCTTTTTTCAATTGAATGGGCACCCCCCATTCATCCACCCACCACCCAAGTATCAAAACCCAAGCTCTTTTCGTTGAGAGCCATGTAGAAAAAAAATAGTAATATGGTTATTGACAAAGTGCTTACAAAAGGGTGTTTCCCTAGTTGCAAACCCCAAACAATGTTTGCAAAGGTTTCTCACTCTTGTTGTTATGTACTTAACTGAATATATGGTTTATTGTTCATGACAACAGTTCAATGAAAATACTACAAAACTTCAATCCATAATTCATATAAATTCGATAAGTATTGCACAATACACTTTTCAAATACATATCTCAATACTTTATTTCAACTTGAATTTGCAATTTGATCAATTTATTTCTATTCCATTTGGGTATAAATAAAGTGGTTGTTGACAAGTTTCTTTTACCTCAACAGCAGAGACCAAAAGATTCAATGAGTGGGGTACAATCTCATCTATAACAGTTTGTGGTGAGGCTCCTCTAAAATACGCATAAATGAAGTCATTTCCTCCCATCTCCGGTATCAAGTATGCTGCGGTTGGCAAGAAGCTCAATGGTGTAGATGGCTCTGAAAGAGTGGGGAATACATAAAGAAATAGTATTCATACCATATGTTAATTTCCTCCCAAAAAAATCCAGAACCAAAAGGGAAGCAATTTTTTAGGACAAGAAAAATGGATCGTCTACCACCCAATCCAAGAATTGGTGACCACATGGTCAATGACATGTCCTCCATATGCTTTTGCTCACACACCAAAGTGGAGTTGCACAATGAACCTTACACCAATTTAGTTCTTTTATGTAGTTTGTGGTGATGAAAAAAATCACCATATTGTAGGTTACAACAGATGAAAGTTTAAAGAAGTTTAAGTAGCAAGAGTAGTGTGGTTCTTTTACTTACGTGGGGAGCTGAAAAGTGCTTCCTTGTAAACAAAGAATTGGTCAAGCTCAAGTTGAAGGTAGATGGGATTTTTGGTAATGTCAGGTTGAATAGTTGCTCCTGAATATGCAAAGTTGACTCCATGAGTGTAATCAGTTTGGAATCCATTGTCCAACTCTAGTAAAATGGGTTCAAAAAATGGGAAACCAAAGGCTTGAGCTGCAACCCACCAAAAACAACCAACAACGGTATATTTTAGTTTGCGCACTGAAAATCAGATCTACCTCTTTTTTGATACATGTTCAAAAGTTGACAAAAAACACCAACCAGCCAAAAATTATTATGCAAGTAATTAAACATATTGCAATTGGGTTGTAATTATCTTTTAACATTAAAGAAAAAAAATCCATCAACTATTATGTATCGATTTGCCAGGGGAGGGTTTGTTCGAAAATTAACAATGTACATTCTTTTCTAAGTAATATAGGATCTGGTATATTTCATTGTGCATTTCATTGATATTTGGGTAATTTCACTACAATGGAAATGACCAGCCACATGGTGAACATGGACTGGTTTGTACATACATTGATCATTTATTTGAAACATGGTAGTGAATTCATGATGTTTACCTATGAAATCAACAATGAGTCGGCCATCAGAGTAGCGGTTGTGTCCCGGCTCATTAGTGAAACTATAGGATTCGCCATATGGATAGTTGAGAGTGGTAGCACCGAGCCCAGGAGCTAAGAGTTGTATGTTGCCTGTATCTGTAAGTGAATCCCCGAATATGAAAAATGCCTGTGGACATGTAAAGGAATTGGATAGCAATAATCGAGTAGCATTTGCAGGTAAGTCTGCAATGATCATACTACTGGAAGAGTTCGTGATATAAGACTCCTCATCACCATCTGTATCCTTCACCATTTCCAAATGGGGACTTGACGTAGTAGTAGTAGTAGTAGTAGTAGTAGTAGTAGTAGGAGCAACACTGAAGCTTTTATGTCCAATGCTGCTAACATCGTGATGGATGCTGACATTGTCATGATTGTGACTTCCTTGTGCAGCAATTTTGCGAGCTAATTGTGCATGACTTGCTGAGAACAACAACAATGATACCTGCAACAACAACAACAATGTGGCAATGTCGATAGACATTGCCATTCTGCACTGGTAGATTATTATGAAGCACAGTAGCATGGTTCCAAAGCATTTGAACCCGCTCCAAATTAGGCTAGATAAAAAAATCATCTTCAAGATTAATTCACACTAGCCTAGCAGCACAAAATCAAATCTAGAAATTAATTTCAAAATCATTTGTAGTGATTAGGCTCTCTTACTAAAAAATTTGGTGCAAAGAAAATGGACATAATTAGCAATACAAGCCAAAGAATACACAAGTAATACAAGAATAGGTGGCAAAAGTCTAGAGGAGGTGAATTGGATGAGTGATCAGTGTGGGACTCACATGTAAGAATCTGTCAAGCTTTTGCTCCAACAGATGTGATATACAAGCCAAGAAGTGATCTGCTGATCAGATGCTCCAGGAAACAAAGCACTCCTCTGCAATTTTGTGCATGCTGCTGGCTTTCATGGGTTTGATGCTTCAAGTGCCTACTATGATGTTGAAATCAACACGCACCCATTCCAAATGTTTTGTCCCTTTGTCGTGCAAACATTTGCAGCTGCACATGGCAAATGATAATAAAACTTATCAACTGGAAAATCCCATCTGCAAACCAATAAACCCAACAAGTACAAATGACAGGAAATTGTTCCTTATTTGCTGCTTACCTCTCTTTCTTGTTTTTCATTGACCATGATTATCGATAGCAAAATTGCGAGAGACAAGTAAATTGAGTTCAGCTGTGCAAGAACACATATTTGTTCTTGCATGTGTGTTCTCAGTTTCAAGTAGATCTACATCTGATTTTTCAAGCTGTCAAGATGGACTTGAATTTGAGAAGACACTAAATAAATAAAATTTGCTTGAGAATATAATTTGAGCTCCCCAAGAAAAGCTAGCTTGAAAATCACAATATTTTCATACATCTTCATAAAAAATCCAGAAGACCTTGGCATTGAATAGAGAATATTAACCAAGCGGAAAATGGGAAATCAAAGGTGATCCTGAACATTGATGCAGATATCGACTGGGCATTTCCAAAACATATGCTCAGCTGCAAAAAAATAACCTGCTCCACCAATAAGAAAAACAACCCGCATAATAATAACACCTTGTCTAACACTCCAAGATTAGTTTAAACTTTACAACTTCCCAGCTCTTCAATAGAAAAAGAAGAAGAAATGTAAAAACAAAACTGACTTGAAATTTGTGATTTGTGATGAAGAAGAAGAGACAGAGAGAGACTAAAAACATTTGTCTAGACTCCTGTTGAGAGATACACACCTTATAACCCCATCTCAGCAACCTGCACTCTTTTTGTTTTGTGCGCCTGAAGCACATAAAACAGCTAAAGTGCTGGATATGTTTCCTTGCAAATCCACATGAGATCCATGAATTGAAGGCTGTTCTTACATTTCCTTTTTGTCTTCCTTCTTTTTTCTCCCATCTTCATTAATGGCACTCAACTACCCAATGCCACCCCCACAAAAAAACTTGATTGTTGTTTGTTTTTATAGTCTGGTTGCTGACATGACCCAGTTGTTCTCCCCCATTTTTGTAAGCAAAAAAACAACCAAAATAAAATAAATAAATAAATATGATAATAATTTTGGGATGATTGAAGATTGACAGCAAATCCATGATTGAAAACTTGGTAACCAAATTGCCAAGGATATCATTCATTCATTCATTCTCTCTCTCTCTTCTTTTATGAAGTAGAGAGAAGGTTGTGAACTATGTGATAAGAATCTTGTTTTTTTTTTTTTCCCTTTTTTTCCATAAAGATGAGAACTTTGGGACTAGGCAAGAGGCACCTTGAGTGTAAGTCAATAATAGTTTATTTGATCAATAGATTCAAGAGTTTAGTTTTTTTCAGCACCTCTTTTTCATTTTTTTCTTTTTTCTAATATAAATTTTGTGGGCGAATTTTTGCATTGTGGCTTTGAAAGTGTAAACTTGCAAAAAAATTGCTAAAATTTTGGAAAATATAGCAAAACTTTTGAAGCCAACAAGATTGAAAAAAAGAAAAACTCTGGTTGGGTTATTTATGATTTTTTTTTTAATTACAATATTTTTCCATCATCCCCATTTATTGTATTGCTTTGCTTTAGGAGTTGTACTTCTCTGCAGTAGTTGAATTTTTTTTCCCCAGACACCCATGTGAAGAAATTTCAACACTGAGCTTCAATCAAGCCTCCAGATTTCTTCAGGCAGCATATTTTTTCTTTTTCAGGGAGGTGGGTGTTGTTGGTGTGTGTGTGTGTGTGTGTGTGTGTGTGTGATTGATGCACCTACCTTATTCAATATGCCAAACGCATTTTGAAGTGAGAAATAATAATGCAGCAAATCTAATCTGACAGCCTAATTTAAGGCAGTTGAGCAAAGGAATCATCGAGCAAAGCATTAGGCGGATATCAACTCGTGTTGAGCGGTTCTTAGGATCAGGGGACTGATACCCTTTGGTCATCAACTTTAGGCTAGTATTTCCTCAACTCACCCCAGTCTAGTCTTGTTGGTTCTTTGATACCAGGACCAGTGTCAGTCATGTAGCAGGTTCCAGCCTGCTATGAACCAGTGTCGTCCAAATCTTGATTTCTAAAGGTACCTTTGGTCCCAGTTTTTTTATAAATAAAATATTTTAAAATTAATTTAATAAATAAATAATTTAGGGGCTGTGAATGGTCCAGTTTTAAGACCTGTTCTTTGGATTTTTTATTTTTTATTTTTTTGGTTTCAATCATTTTCACAAAGAATTTATGCTCGATCCAGGTCTAGTTTCATCTCCATTACACACAATTATTTTTTATAATTATTTTTAGGTTGATAGTATTAGTTTGTTCAACAAGTGTACATGGTTTAGTATAAAAATTATGTAATATTAATTATGTAAAACCAATCAAATGGAATAACTTGTCTGAAGTGTGAGGCCAAGCTTATATTTTAAAATATAAAGTTATACTTAGCTAACTAAAGAACCTAAACCTACTTTAAAAGGGACAACACTTGCAATTTAACGTCTAATTCAATTTTGAAAAGAGGCTAGTTACCTTGTAAAGCTCCAATGACGATTAAAAAATCTCAAAACCTCCTCCAGTTCAAAGACCCTAAAACTTGACCTATAACCTAAACCTACTAAATCCAAAAACCTCCCAACAACACTAGTATGAACAAATGAATCATGTTAAAAAAACTTTTTTTCATATTTCAATCCTTCCCAAACTTACCCCTTCAAAAGATATTTAAACTATTTTGCCAATCAATCATAGCTTTGAGCTTAACAATGTCCCCATGAATTTCATCATGCCCACCCCTTTCTTTAAAGAGGTGGACATCATGCAAATTCCATGAGACCTTATGACTAATTCTTGGGTTACAATAGTTATAATATTGACAATGTGCAATTTGTTCACAACGGTGGAGAATTCGAGGTTCTAGAGGCTCTAGGTGTTGATGAAGCACATATCACCAAAGTGCATTCAAAGAATTTGCAAAAACAAAGGTTTCTTTGAAAGTTGCATTATCATAATCCACTTACACAAACATTTTTTTAAAGGTGAATGATAATCAACATGTGGATCTTTCTCAAAATTAGATTATGAAATGTATTATTTGACACGATGATTCAACCTCACCTTATATCTTGGCTAAACACATGAGATGTAAGAAAGGTCTCATTGCATACTATAAGTCTAATGGCATAACAAGCATGAAAAAATATGTTGATTCTACTCACGATGCCTTATTAAAGAGATTATAATAGATGCAAACATTACCCAAGATCCACTTGATCATGAGGCCATTAAAAAGAAGGCACATGTATTTCCATGTGTATTATTTAGTTTTTTCTCTACTACAAGTAAGTTTTTAAAAATGGGTAAAGGGTTTTTACTTCTAAAGACTACTGAATCCATTTTGCTCCAAAGGTTAGCATGCAAGTTGTGTTGATGGGTTGTTTTCTCATCTATGAATGTTTTTGTTGAAGTTAATTTGCTAAGTTTTGTTGAAAAAATCATGACGACATATGTGTAGCCTGCACATGATGTCTTTGCCATTATTATTAATTTTATCTCGAATGATTGGGAGGTAAAATATCTCACAAGTAGTGCAACTATGGACCTAAATTGTAGCAATTGTTGGATAAGTTTTCCTTGATTTAAAAAAATGTTGCTTTATGTCAAGCATGAAGGGTTTAACTTGCAAACATGTGCATTTGCCCTAAGTTCTATTATATCATGTAGTAATTTGGCTATTTTGGAGCCATTTGATGGCTTGTGTTTGGGGCATGCACTTTCAAAGGTGTGCCAATATGTTATTTCCAATGACAAAATGTGTATTGGTCTACCCTACACATCTATAAATGTTGTTCAAGGTGCCATCCGGAAATGTATTACATGGCCCAAATTTTTCGGAAAAGGAAAGCAAGCATGGGGCAAAGTTTACATTAATTAAAAATTGAGGCCTAAAAAACGAAATATATTCTTGAAGACAAGGTAAGTCTTTTTTTAAATTATTTTTTGATTGTTTTGTGGTTTTTATTACTTTAAAAAAAATTTGTGGTTATGATTTATTTTTTATTGTTTATGTGGTTCATGGGTGTCATTTAATTTGTCTTTGTTGTTGGTAACAAATTTGCAAGTTAGGTATTTTTGTTACAAGATGCCTTAACTTTTTGGAACATCACTATATTATGTTACAATCAACAATTTGTGGCATTACAAAGTTGTGTACCATCTCTAAGAATTTGGGTTGTATGTGAAGTTATGGCAAAAGTTCTATCCTCTTTAGTCATTGGTTGTGTGTTTGATCCACGATCATGGACATTGGTTGCTTGGATATGTTCTGCATTTTATAAAATCGACTTGTCGGGACATTCAAGAAGAGCTAGAATCCCAAATTGTTCCTAACAACCATGTCAAAGAAGATTTTTTATCATGAATCAAAGGAGTTCATGATTTGCATGAATTCACAGATTCTAAAAGTTTTTCTACCCTTCGTTTCCTTTTTGCATGAATTTGATAAAAAATGAGGTTGACTTTGACGTTTGATCTTTGGTTTAAGTTGATGTAACTAGGTACAACATATTTAGATCGTGAAAATGTTGTTGTTGAATATAATGAAAAGATGTTGAATTTATTAAAGGAGGCAAACAAGGTGTTGATGCCTATTAACATCAAAGCAACATCAAATGTCTTATAATTCAATTATGTGTGGGCAAGTCTACAATTCATGCATACAATGCTTAGTGTGTGTCTTTATATTTTGAGGTAGAAAATCTTTAAGCTTGCAACATGATTTTGAAAGGTTAAAATGTGTGTTTTGTTGTCATTTATTTACAATTTGAAGGAAGAATGGAAGTTTATAATATTTGGTTACATGGAGGTGAAGCAACATTTGAATTGAACTTTTGCTCCAAATTTTGAATTTATAGAACTAAAATCATTTGTTGGACCAACTAGAACTAGAAACTTGCAAGCTCAAAGCTTTTCCAAAATTATGTAACATTTTTTTTGTTTGATATTTGTGACTAGAGTATCAAGGTGCATGTGAAAGGACATAGAACTATTACAAATCTCGAAAACTTTTTGGTTGCATAGAAGGAAGGTATTATAATGTAATTTGCAAAAGGAGGAGCAAAGCCATTAGTGTATAGGTAGTCAACATTGTCCTTGAGTACCATGTAGGTTCCTCAACCTAAAACTCATTTTCCTTTCCAATTGGATCCAAATGTGTCCATATAAAGCCTAATGAAACCCATTTGGAGAACATATTTGGACATCATTGATTGAGGGGGATGCAAACCAAAATTTTACTATAGTTTTCATTCAAAGTCAAATATGTTGATTAGTTAGAAAGTAGCAAATATCAATCATCAAATATTTCAAAGTTATGTTTTGATTTGAATGTAACAAAATCAAGGTGATTGACTTTAGATAAATGTAATGTAATTTTTTTCAAACAATATTGTAATTAATTGTTTTGATAGTCAATATTTCTTATTGGTTTCCTATTGTATTCAAACAACATATGAACAAATCATGTTGAATTTTGTCAATTGAATTTTAGTTAATATATGGGTTTTCATTTATTGTCTTAGTTTTTTGTATTGTAATTTGCAAAAGAGAATACATGTGTGAATATAAATATATGTTTTTATGATGTAATATATTAGTGATTTGTTGTTTCTACTAGAAGATGCTATAAATTTTAAATTGTGATTACATTTTAGCCTTCAAAATGGGTTTTTGAGTTGTAATGACCCCTTGCAACTTCATTGCAACTCAATGTATTTCTATGGTATGAGTGTTATTAAACAAGTTGCATGAATTGTATTAAACACAATTCATCATATATGGAATTGATACATATGCAAACATGTAAGAACAACTATTATGCAACCAATGTGCATCTATTTTGTAATGTCATGTTGACATTGCTTTTTAAGGTCCATAATGTCAATGGATTTGCATTATTTGACCATTCGTAAGTTTTTTAATGTGTAATAATCCAATTTCAATGTTAAAATGGGTTTCATTGATTAAGGGTTGAAGGAAACCATACTTGTATAATGATTTCAATGCATCAATATTTGTCTTATAACATGTTGGATTACATACACATTGATTACATATTTTCATTAATTTTGAAATGTCATTTTGGAATTTTTAAAAAATGTTTTGTCTTCAATATTAGGGGGCCTTTGTGGTCCATGGATGTATTTGATCATGCTCCATCATTAATGCAATTTGTTACTATTGATGATTTATATCGATTGATGTCTTGTATAACATTTAAATAAGTAACCATATTCTTTTTTTAAAAATTATCATTGCATAATGATTATACGAATGTGTTGAGATTTGAAGAATCATTAAGCCATAATAATGTATTGATATGTAAGTTGTTATTTTTTGTAATTCATAACACCCACAATGAGTTATTATTTGATTAAGCATGCCAACATTGTTGTTAGATAATTTTTTTCTATTTCTCACCTTTATTCAATAAAACCCATGTATTTGAAAATAACATCAATAATAATGTGTACAAATGTAACAAACTTTTGGATTTATTCTTACATTTTTGCATCCTTCATTTTTTGTCAACATGTTTATGACATAGAATAAGTCGATATTTATGTTTTATTAACTTAGAATTGCTAACAAAGGACAAAGATTGAATGCATAATTGAAAATGTAACAAACTTGGTGTTCCCATGAAGTTTATTAGATTGAAAATCCTTTATCTTTGTATTACACGACTACTTTTAGAAGCCATGACATATTTATCATAAACTTTTAAATGTTGTAATAAACTACATTTTTCTTTTACAACACATGGTTTGTGGGTTGATAATGATGTCATTGAAATCTATACTTTGTATTTTATCAAGGATTTTTTTTTCATTGATGTTTGACAATCTTGATACTGCTAATTTAATTCCAAGGCGTATATGTCTATGTTGTATCATGTTAAATACAAAAATAGAAATAAATGATGTTTTGAAAATTAATAATGAATTTTGTCTAAATTCATCAAATGTTACACATGGCTTGGGGTTGATCAAATACGTGTGATCTCTTATTCTATAGTTCATTCTAGAAACTTATGGGTTATTCTACTTTGCTTTAACATTGATTTTTGTGCATTCCCAACTTTGACGCATGATCTCTCAATCATTTAAGCAGCATCCTTGGTAAGTAATAATTATTTTCATCCTGATGGGTTTATGTTCTATTGTGGTTCGCCAACATTTGAACATGGATGTACTAGTTGGTTGTTATGAATTTTGCATTATTTTTGCAGGTCACATTGTGAATGGAATTTTGACAATTGCAGTCAAAAAAGAGTTGCAAAATTGGAATTACCATAAATTTGGGGTTGGTGGTCAACTTTTGCAAAAATGTTTATGATAGAAATTAATTTCAATGTAATTACTTCTAGTTGATGTGAAAATCTAAATGACCTTTCTTGCATTGAAATGGTTAAAATCCTTGCATTCTTAACTTACACTCTTATGAGTTTGGAACTTCATAATTATTAATAAATTTAACAAAATCAAACACCCAAATACTTCATTTTGTAAGTTTTTTGTAAAACTTTCCATTGCATTATCAAGTTCAATTGAACATCATTTTCCTTTTTAAATTGAACTTTAAATGGGAAGATGTTTTAAAAAACTTTTGTCCATGCTTTTGAAACCATCATAACTTTTAAAAAGAAATTTGTTTTGAGTATGCAATTTTGCTATTTTATATATAATTCTCCTTGATAAGTACGTTTCTAACAATCAAATGATCTTTTCTGTTTGATTTTTAAAACTTTATTTTGAGCATCCTAGACCATTGAAGAGTTCAAGTTTCAAAGTGAAAATTCATGTTGAAAGTTCTAAAAATGCCTCCATTCAATTTTCAAACATTTTCACTTTTTTTGGGTGAACATTGCATTCTCCTTGACCAACATCATGTCTTTAACTTACATTTGACTCAAGTCCATATTAAGTTTTTAGTTTAATTTCATCATGGCAATCAAAAATGAGCTTGAGTTAAGGTTATGACAACCATAATGCACTATAATAGTTGAGGACCTTTTGTTTTGTATGCAATAATGGAAATCACTCACAAAAAATCTTCTATTATATATTTATTGCAAATAATAATGAACAATTCTTAAAGATCTTAGCTTTGAATACTACATTGAGTACAACATAGACTAATTGTCTAAAATGCATCCATGTGTTATATTCCAACATATGATCTCAACAACACACAAGTAACTTTGAAATGATACATTTATACATTAAACCATATAAATTTGTACACACATCAACATAAACAAATTATTTGTCCCCAAATCAAAAACCTTTAACATTTCATAATTAATAATCATATCACAAATTGTGCATTGGAAAATATTTGAAACAAACAAAATGCATGTTACATATAACATAAGCTTAGTGCATTCATCCAACAACATAACACATTTTTACCATGAATAGACTTACAAACACATTCCAACATAAATGAAGGATGCACAAAATCAATTATAATAAATTTGAATGTCATAAGTATTTTTGTGTCAAACTAATTTCATTTGAATTTCAATATTTCATTTTTCATCTTGCTGAGTTCTACCTCCAACTTCCTAATTCTCTCAATTCTTCTTTTTTTATTTGCCAAGGTCTTCAACAATAGATTAAAAGGACCTATCATTGCAGTTCCCCTATTATCACACACATGTTTTCCTATTGCCATACATCGTTGTTTGCTATCCTTGCACATAAAAACCTTATTGTCATCCACTATTGTTACCTATCCTTCTACAAGGACACTTGAGTTCTCTTGAATTTTCATTTGGGAAATTGTCAATTCCAGTAAAAAAGATTTTCAAAGAATCGATATACAAGTAATTTTTTGGAATCTATCATATGGTTTTCCTTGGACAATTTTAAAGACATTTCCTATTGGATGGTCATCCTAGGACATTTCCAAAGACAATTTCCCTACAACTACATGGATATGAAAGGACAAATTAACATGTGTTTTTTCATGTCCATGATATTTATATTAGTTCAAAATAAACTTGACACTGATTTAAATAATGATGAATTATTGGAAACCATATGAAAACAAAAGGACAAAAAAATTTAATCATCATTGGTAATGCATAGCAATTCAGAGTCCAAATTGGGTATAAAGTGTGCAATGAGAAATTGAGTTGATAAAGTTTTTATGTGCAACCAAGTGTGCAATCGTGGGGTGAATGGAGAATGGTGAATTCAAATTATAGCCATTAATCCTAGGTCACAGACTTTCACATGTTTATATATTTGCACATTCTAAAACTTGGGTTTTGTGACTATGCATTCACTATATACCAAATTTTAACAAGAATGTTTTGAATTCAAAAAAATAAATCCAAAATGTGGTTTTAGAATATGCAATAATAAGTTAGCTACCCTAATTGATTAAAAATATATTAACACCACCATTTGCATTTAATGAATGCCAAACCAACATGCAAACACATATAGAACCAAATAAAACACAATTTAATTTTGCACTTTTAAGAACCTATTGTGATGCACACACACACACACACACACACACACACACACACACACACACACACAAAACACCACCACATTTTTTCCCTTGTATATTTTGGTCCCTCACTAGACTCAAAAAATTATGTTTGTTGAAATCACAATGATGTTGCAAAACAAATAATTTACACAATTAAAAAAGTACTCTCCAACATGTTAGAGTAACTGGGTGAAAGTTACTCACCGACCTATCCCTCCTCAGTGTCTCTATAGCGTGTCCTTTTACATTGTCATTATCATGACGATGTGTTATGTACAAAAAAAGGTTTGCAAATAACCCCTTCTCATATACATATAACATAGCTAAGGTTGAAAATACAACTTGTATTTCTGAAAGCTTTCAAAGAACTTGAACACCTCACTATTAACAAATGTGAAAATGAACGAGTCATATTCAATTTTGTCCATTGATTAGGTATATACACGATTCACATTAGGTATATACACTAATTGAAATATGACTTGTTCACTAACTCGACCCAAGAAACTAGTGCATGAACTAACTACAAACCGGTTCACATTGAATCAAATATCACACCAAAACATACGTAGTCAATTTCTCCTCAAAAATGTGGACGCAAAAAGAACACACACATCAGAGTAAAATTACTAACTAACTACTGCCGTACCGGTCACAGTGTGAACAGGGATTTTCCAAATGCCAGCAATTGTGGAGAACGTGGGAAAAACAATTGGGAACTGCACGACGTCGGTAACGTATCACCCGCAAAATGTGCAACTGAGAACGCAAAATGTGGAACTGAGAACGTTTGTTCTTCTGGTGCTCGAACGCGCGCGCCTGCGTGCGTGAGTGCGTTTATGTTTTTGGTGCGTTTCGGCGTTTTGGTGTTTTTGGGTGAGGGAGGACAGTCTTGCGCGACGGGGAAGAAGAAGAAGAAGAAGAATTAGAAGATGGTGCTGGTGTTGGCGTTGGGCGATCTGCACATACCGCACAGGGCGGCCGATCTGCCTGCCAAGTTCAAGTCCATGCTGGTACCCGGCAAGATCCAACACATTCTCAGCCCTGGTAACTTATGTATCAAG
>Ga0116229_10004736_pt1 | contig 22281 bp, 23 predicted proteins | sample S1TSphgellanicum_3_FD_87313 | JGI IMG/M metagenome (GOLD analysis project Ga0116229, IMG submission 87313) | Host-associated microbial communities from peat moss isolated from Minnesota, USA - S1T2_Fc - Sphagnum magellanicum MG | ecosystem: Host-associated > Plants > Peat moss > Unclassified...
ATAAGATTATATCGTGTAAATAATAAAATAATAATAAATCTTTATTATCATATGGCCAAAGATAAATATAAAAATATAGAAAATAAAAAGAATATAAAAAAAAAAAAAAAAAAAAAAAAAGGGGGGGGAGAGATTAAGAATTTAAAAAAAAAAAAAACCTTATGAGATCCAATTAATTTTTTAAAAATTCACAATATTGCAAATTGTTTGTTCCCCTTGTTTGACATTAATTATCATGTGACCCCCCAATTGAACAGTAAAAAAAAAAGAGGAAATTGTATTTCTATTTTTAATTTCTATTTTTCATACTTGGTTTCACACACTGTGGGGTTGAAAGCAAACATTCTCAATATGCTGGAAATTTTTTAAAATAAATATTTTCTAATATTAAAAGAAATAGAAATAAATTAGAACAAACCTGTTTTCCAACGTTCCCTAGTCCTCGTTCCCGACGTGCCCAACATGAAGAAAATCGGAAAGAAACAGTCAATTCGAACGTAAAAGAAAAGGACGTACTTTTTTGGGTCGTCCCGTACGCTGTCAGGAGCATACCAACACGTGTCCAGCCCATCGGAATGGATTTCGACTGCTTTCTATCAATGTTCGACACGTGGCAAATGATCCGATAAGTAGGCAAAACCTACTTACCTACCAAATCAGCTACCTACCCACTTTAGTAGCTTAGAGCAGCCGCCCGCAATCTGGACCGCTGAAAGACGGCCGAGCCACTCAATCGACGCTCGAGAGAAGAGAGGAAAGAAAACAAATTCGAGGTGGATATTATTAATTAATAAAGAAGCAATCCCGCGGCTAAGATCCAACGGCATCCGGCGCTTCCCTTCAAACAGGCAGCGGATTAGATCTGGACCACGAAATGATCAGAGATATGAACGGTGTGGATTCTATTTCAGTTTTTTTTTTTTTTTTTTGGTGTGGTTTTCCCTGAATTTTGAGATTATGAAGTGCGATCCTGACCGCTCAATGATATTGGATTCCATGAAATCGACGGCGTATAGTTGCTGTTGTGATCGGTTGATAGCGTGTTATTTGATTACCCGGTGTTCCAGCGGGTCGGTGTGAGTGGCCCGGAGCACATTCCGCTGTCGCGCGACGGACGCGGTCAGGTAGCTGTCGTCGTCTCGTGCGACAGTCGCTCGCGAACACGCTCAGCAAGAACCCCGGGAAGCGGCAAGCGAGGAATTGCGTCACAAGCTTCTTCTGCGAGAATCGAGACGTGAGAGAATATGCGCTTTTGATTGCACCGCTAGCTAGAATTCCAGTAGACGTGGAGTCTTGGTGCCGTTTTCATTTAACCCAAAAGCTGGCAATCATTCATTCTTCTTTGATTCGCAAGCTGTGGTTGAGGAATTGGGTATGTGTGTCTTTTTTTTTTGGCTCATTCTTCCCTCATAGCTGCTGCAGTTTGCTGTTGTATCTCTTCTGTTACATGATCAGGAAAGCTCACGTCTCAGGAATTGGTGAACAGGAATTGCACGCAGATGGGTTTTTCTTTTTTGGGCGTCTGTTGGAAGTAGTAGTCCTTCACCACGGCGACAGTTTGTTGTGTGTTTTGGACATTCTTTCATCAGATGTTGTTGCTGCGTGAATTGCAGCGTGATAAGAATGGAGATGGTTTTGTGTTGTACTTTTTGCAGTAAAGCTCAAGGATAGCTTGTTGTTCTAGAAAGGAAGCAAGCGGGGAAGGAAGGAACAAAGCTCAAGGAAAGGAAGGGAAGGGGAAGGGAAGGGGAAGGGAAGGAGAGTAGGTTTTGTTAGAAAAGGGAGGGTTGGTTGCCCCGTGGGGGCTTAGGGTGCAACGGCGTGGAGGCGTGAGAATCTGAGGGTGACGCTATCGTCAGTACCCTCGATCGAGGAGACAGGGCTGGATGCTGCTCTCTATGGCGAGCGGCAGTCCTTCTTCACGCCGCGGGAGTCTCTCCCTTCTGCTAGGCGTAATTCCGTGGGCGGAGGAGGTTCGGGGCTTCCAAAGGTAGGGGCAGGAAGTAGGAGCAGCAGGATGCCTGAGAAGGCTGGTGAGACATTCTTCGACGCAGTGGACGCCCTGCACGGCAAGGGGAAGAAGAAGCAGGGCCTGAACAACAAGAAGGTGGTGCCGGACGGAAACTCGGAAAGGTCAAAGCAACAGCTCAAGAGAGTCGACGAGAGCGGGAAGCTCATCGTCGAAAACAACTCAAGACAGACGACAACCCGAATTGATGAAGAAAATGTTGTTGGAAGGCTGCCGAGTACAGAGGAGTACTCGGGAGGAGCTCCAGGATCATCATCATCCGTGGACGACGGCGAGGGAAAGAGAAATGAGACCTCAGCCGAGGTCTGGGAGAGGCTGGGAGTAGAGAAAAAGAATCACGCAAGGTTGAATAACGAGACCCGTAGAATTCCATCAACCGAGGAAATGAGAGAACTGGAGTTTTTGTATCCTGGCAGAGGGTTGAAGGAGAACCACCAGAGAGACGATGATGCCATGGAGGGCAACAGTAGCAGGTTTAGATTGAAGCGAGATCGGCTGTCAGGAATTGACGAGAGTATTGCGGAAGGAACTGGAGATGATAATGAGGAGTTGCTGGCCGCTCGGGATTCTTCTTTGCAATCACGAGAATCCGAGGATGGATATTCAGAGGTGTTGTTGGGGTCACCGGCAACATCAAGCCTTGGGGTATGTATGTATGTTGGAGCTGAGAGCTTTAGAGAGCTTGGGGAGCTTCAAGCTTTCACGGCTTGAGCTTTAGAGTTGTGGAAGTCTACTGCTGTGCTGATTCCAAGTGCAAAAAACAAGGGTTAGGGTTTCCAAGACAATGCTGCATCTGTTTCCCCCATTTTTTCTTTGATGTTGGAGGATGGTTGTTGTTGGTTCAGCAATAGGGTCTGTGGCAGGACAGAGAGGCTTCTACACAAAACTTCATTTTGTTCAAAATTGCTTTGTGCCATGTCTGACTTGACTATGAGATCTTTCTGATTGCTATGTGAAACATTGATGTTGTTGCTGTTGTTGCCATGCATGTGCTAACAACAATGGCTCAACTGATGTAGGAGGCTTTGGCTGTCACTGCAAGTGGTGGTGGTGATATCGCAAAGAAGATAAACCATTCAGCATCCTCAGGGGCGAAAGAGAGATGGCGGCGCCTGAGGCATACAGTGGCTTTTACTCAACATGTTTCTCATCAAGTGAGGTATTTGTTGTATTAGATTCAACATTGGATTTCTGAAGTTTGCATTTCATGGTGGTGGGGCAATATATAGGCTCTCACAGACAGACTTCATCAGCTGTTTAGGATCTGTTTTACCTGAGATATGTCAGTCAAGGGAAATTGGGCTGACTCAAACCTTTGTATTGCATGTTCCAGGCATGCTGATGATATTTTTGAAGGGAATGGCTCTGAGATGCTGCATCGTCAGAACAGTTTGAAGGTTGATGCTGGTGGAACAGGTGCAGCAGCATTTGAGGGGGCCAAAACAGTAGCCAACTCTCGGCCTAAAGGAAGGAAGGGTATGGAAGGTCTGCTGGTGCGGCAGGACAAATGCTTTGTTAACATGCTGCAGGACTTCTACGTTGCATGCTTGAAGGTTCTCATGTTTTTCCTGCACTGGTCCACATTTGAGAGTGTTTTTTTCTTGCGGCAAAGATATAATAATCTCCTTCCTCTTGGAGAAGTTGATGCAGAATCCCCTTGATTCATTGGCATTCTAACCACCCTGAGTCTCATGAAGTGCCTGCAAAATGCATGTTAATCTGCTGCTGCAAGCAACAGGAGTGAGAGTTGTGCATTGTATTCAGGGGCTTAGTGGGAGTGATGTATGTGATGCAGATGCCTATGGGTCGATTCCTACTTGGAGTGTTTCTTGCACCAGTGGCATTAGGATTGTTATTCACCCCTATATTCTATCTGGATATTTGGGGACTTTCTTATGATGGAGCCTCATTGGCTGAAACGGATGCTGCTGAAAGTCCAGTTGCTGCAACGAGGCGGCAGTGTACTGTTCTTATCAATGTCTTCCTATATGCGTACGTTACAGTCTGTTCTTTGTCAACTTTTCTAGTGTTTACTAGATGGTTTCCTGTATTATGAAGCTTCGTTATCATGTAGGTTAGCAGGTTTGTCTCATTTGTCAGTTTTCTCTTGTGAAAATCATTGGGTGCAGATAGTGGAATGCTTGTGAGTGACTCCTTTCACTTCATTCTATGCCCCCACCTCTCTTTGGCCTCCTCTTTCTTTGTCTTAAATGGAAAAGATGGTCTTCAATACCCAGAATCACTCAGTGTAATATAGCTCAGGTGGAAGGCTTGTAAGGATAAAGTCTGGGTATTGGGTCTGACTTTATACTGGTATTGGGTGTTTCAGGTTGTCTTTGTCAACCACATTTGGTGGATCTCCAGTGAGCGCATTGTCGCCCTTCTGTTTGCTGGTGGCTAATGTCAACACACTGATGGCCCAGTTTCTCTTTGTTTTTCTGAGTGGTGCTGGTAAGTTCCCTAACATAATGCCTGATGACTTATAGTACATTTGGTTTCAGCATTTGGCTTTCTGGTTTAAAACTCACTGCTAAAATATGTATGTCTGCAATGCCATTCAAGCCCTTTCCCACGTTTCAGGAGTTCCATAGCAAGATGTCAAGCTGTCAAGCCTTCTTTGTTACTCTACCTTTCTCTTTCGTAGGTTACACAGGAGTGTTGAGTAGGATTTATATGAACATTCCTGCTTGCACAAAGTGAGTTTATTTGTCCTCATTTGTAAAACTGATTGATGAACTTGTTAGCTTCATTTTGACTTATTATAGTCTGTGGTGTAATTGATATTACACAGACGAAAAAAGCTGACTATTGTATTGTTGGCAGTTTTTGCACGGATGTCCCAGCCATCGCAACCAGTGAGATGCTCTAAAAAGGCCGTTATTCGTCATGATGACTTTGTTGCCAGCCCTGGTGAAGAACCATTTAGGTACAGTTTGTTTCTCCTTTGAACATTGCAGAGGACAAATTAGAACTTAACAATGTGCCCATGCAATCATATGTATCTGGAATCACCCATCCTATTGTTGCCTATTACCTGCAATGAGGTTCATGCTTGAAATTGTGTTTCACAGTTAACAGATCAAGATCATTACGGGGCCCTAATTGATATCTTTCCACTCTCCTCTCACTATTCTCTCTGGTGTCTTGTACATTTCTTGACACTTGTTACAATCTGTAATCTGTAATTTGTGACAGGGTTTTTGCTGTGCGGTTAGTACTCACTGGTCCTGCTCCATGCGAATTGGTGGATGCTAAGATATGCCTCACATTCCGAATATTTGTCCAGCTCCCTTCAGGATCTATGTTCTGCTCAACACAGAATCTTGAGCTAGTACGACCTGAGGTAAATTTGAAGGAAATGTAGCACCTGTTATATCTTGATCAGATACGTAGTGGTGCAGTCCTGTTGGCTTCATACTACTTGCCTGAACCATATGCTGTGTTTGGTACAGCAGCTTGCTATCAATAGTAGATTTGACTGTTCAAGTTGTGGTACTAAGGTCACTTTCCTCTAGTTGCTTTTGGGGATCTCAATTTGATTTTGGGAATTGTTTGCTTCAATGGCAGGTCTCATATTTGCGATACGGGTTGATGGTGCGGCACATCATTGACAGGAAGAGCCCTGTCTATGGCCTAACTATGGAGTCTTTGAGAGAGGGAGATGCTTCTTTTTCTCTAACCATCATGGGCTTGGAGCGTACATCAATGCAACCTATCTTCCACTTGGAGGTACATAGCCCTTAATTCTATTTGTTGGAACACTACTGTATCCAAGCATCCATTTTATATTCTCTTGTATTATCATCCTTGAGGGGGAAACTCTCTGGTAATGTCTTGTCATGTCAAATGTTGACTCTTTCAGTATTCATAGAGATGGACAAAATTCAGAAATGGCATTGCAAGGGATGTCATTATTGTCTGGTGATGCTCTGACTGACTTATAGATCATTTCTTTTTCAGGATTACTTTGTGTCTGATGGGGATGTTGTATGGGACGGAGACTACATGGATTTCATTCACATAAATCAGGATGGACATCGGGTCTTAGACCACTCTAAGATAGATCTTCTCAAGACTTTTAAGGTCAGGCAAACGTTTCCTGTCCTTCCTCCCCTTCAAAGTCTTTGTACAGAGATGATTTCCTTGGCATATTTTCGTGTCAGCATGTAAATTTGGGTATTTAGTCTGCACAAGTAGCAAGTGGATTGAAGCTTAGGAGTTGCCCTGCTTGGATACATTTGATTTTTGTCATGGTTACATGGCTGCATAATAATTTTGTACATGTCTGCACTTTGTGCCTGCATGCCAAAGAAGGATGTTATGTGAAGCTCTGGACAACATTGAGTTCTACAAGTTGAGCTGTGACAACACATCAGAACTCTCTATTAGCCTTTGATCTGGTGTGTCTGTAGTCTTGTTGGATATTTACATTGGGTGTGGACTGCAGGTTGCAGGAGTGGTTACGCAAGCAATCACTCGGATGGAGGGAGATGTTGCTAGACGGAAGCACTCTGAGGAAAATGAGAAAGAAAAGGAATCTGATGCCAAGTTTGGCTCTGGGGATGAAACATCAGAAGTAGTGCACTCTATGAAAGGATGGGTTGGTAGCCTTCGATCCCGCAAGTTAGGGAAATCGAAGTCAACATCTTTCACATGATGACCAGATTGGTGAACCTTGTTGGGCTTCCAGAGCTGTCTAAGGGACAACTTAGGTGCCAGTCTTTTGCTTGGCTTAGAACAAAATTCACAACACCGTCCATCAACACTCATGAGTCCATAAAGGACTCATGAATTGGAGGGGACATACTTGTGAATGTAATTTGGTGTTTGATTACAAAAGGAAATGCATACTCAATGGAAATTTATCTATTGGATCTAAGGAATGCTCATTATATCGGAACAAGGTAGTGAAGTCTGCATTCCTTCTGGCCTTCTAGTCTCTCAGAGAGGCTGAGTTGCTGGGATTCACATCAGGTAGAGATAGTTTTTGGCAGAGCATTGCTGCTCTGGGCATTATTTTCAGGAGGGTTGTAGCTATTTGTTTTTAGAATCATTGGCAATGCCCTCAAAACTAAATGGCTTTCGGCTCAGTTCCTTTCTGAGTCGGTTGCTGAAAATAATAGGTCTTTCAAATACAATTGCAAAAGTAGTTGACTAGTTTCTTGTGGAAGTCTGAGGTACTAGTGCTTACCTAGATCAGGAAAGAAAATTCTTAGGTCATACTGTTACAGGATTCCTATTGGTGACACATGGCATATCAGGTTGCACTAATGCCTTGTATAAAGCTTACCACATTGTATATGAACTGCCATGTTTCAACAGCTGATGGATTGAGAACAACTCAACAAAATCATTGGCCTTCCCATCTATAAAGATATACATAAAAGGGAGCGGGTTGCAATTGTCCAAGCTATAACAACTGTACGACACTGACTTCAAGCTTCAACCAAAATAGAATACTGGTGAACTCAAATCTTCACCTTCAATTTGTTGTTTCTTTAGTTCTCTTCACTGTCATTACATTTTCAGTGGCCTCTTACAGATCAACAACATTGATGACAACTAGTTAATTCAGTGCTATAGTGTTGTGTCTTCCCTGTGTCTTCTTCCTACTGCCATCCTTGACAATTGGTTTTGTTAGAGTAAATAGTTGGCCTGAAATCTTTTTGATTCTCCAGAGTAATAAATATTGTCAAGTTTTTATTTTTTCTATAGAATTCAATTTTGTTTATCAGAAGTTTTTTGAGAGTTGGTGTATTGCAAAAGTCATTGATAGATATAGTGCATTGCAAGTTCATAGAGGCTCACATGGCAGCAAGCTCCTCCTCATTGGCCTCCCTCATTGCACCCTATGGTGTTGGAGCTGCTGCTTTTGTGGCAGCATTGATCTATTTGGACCCCATAAGCTCCAGCCATAACATAGTGAATGAAATGGCTTGCCATGAAGTCTGACCACTATTACATTTAGCGGTCTCCATTACAAACAGGTCAAACAAAACCCGCAATACCAAGATGCAGCTTATGCTTGACCGGAGGCCTGAATAAAGCCTCAAAGATGCACCCTATTTAGTGGTGGCTGGTGCCTGGGTACAGAAGGAAGATAGGCAACTGAAAACAGCATGTATACATGTCTTGTTGAAGGGAGTAGGGGAAAGAACAAGCCCTTTTGATTGACCTTATGCAAGGGGCCATTTTAGATTGATGTGGATTCCTTCACCTTGGAATCTGCCTGTGTGGCAACTTGTGAATGAGACTTAGCTTAAGAGAGCTCATACTCCATCTCTTCAGTAATATCAGGTGCAGTTGCCTCACCCTCTTCATTCACACCTGCAAGCTCTGTCATGGTGTTTTTCAGCCTGCATTAAAAGATGCCACAGATGTAAACACCCCCACAAAGACAGCAGCCTCACAACCATGTTGAGATACCTGTTCCGAACATCCTCCAGGCTCCCACATTTTGCATACATGCCAACCAAGCAAAGACATGCAAATCCCACCCACTTTCAATTATCTCTGCTCACCTGCCCTCTTCAATTGTGATTCTGCTGGCACATGCATTCAGCATTGACACAAATGTATAATGCAGTCTGGGCACAGAGTTTCCTGTTGCATGCTAGTGAAACAGCTCTAGTGCCTTCTGTCCAGGCCCACATTTCATATGTCCCAACATCATGGTGGTCAAAGTAACCACATTTTAAGATGGCATCTTGTTCAACACTCTGGCCAAGCATCCTCAATCCTCCCACATTTCACATACATGTGAACCAAGCTATTGCCCACAAAGATATCGGATTTGCAACCATGGAACACACCATAACAACCTGTTGCATTCATCAAAATAGCTCTAGTGCTTTCTGCTCTTGCCCATATTTCATGCAGTGTCCATAGATCATGGTGGTCCAAGAGACTACATTCCCAAGATGGCATCTTGTTGAACACTCTCCAAGCAACCTCAATGCTCCCACATTTTGCATACATGTCATTGCGTGAAGTGCAAGTTCTCAGTTTAGAAACAAGACAAAGAAGGATGATGATGAAGAGCAATGGTGCACCAAAATTCCTAGCAACAGTGTGGGCAGGGGGTGGGAGGCTAGGCCTTGATTGGACTCCCTGCCCAGGGTGATGATCCTTTTTTCCCAGAAATTTATCATAGTTTCAAAGTGTTTTCAGTGCAAGGATTGGAGTTCCAAGAAGGTACCTGTAGGAGTCAGGAAGAGATGCACAGCAACAATGCTGGAATTTGTGTGTTTACCACATCCTTGTATAAATCAAATTGTTCAATAAATTGCCTCATGTATCATATTGTTGTGAACAACTTGGTTCATGGGGCTTTGTGTAAAAAAACTGCTGGGTCTTTGCCAGTTCATTCATGAAACCCAGCAGTTCTTTGAACTTTTTGAAATACCTGGAACCAGCAATTCTTCGAATCTGAATTTTTTCAGAAACCTGGACCTCATGGTTCTTTGATTCCGGAAATTTTCAAATACTTGAAACTGGCAGTTCTTTGATTTTGGTTTTTTTATTAATACCCAGAATCAGAGGGTATTAAAAAATCACCACCCCATACTGGTCATGACTGGACTCAGATTTTGCATGATGTTTTGCTGAGATTTTTAGGGGATTATTATGTGCTTATGGAGAGCCATTGTTGGCAGCTGACGAAGTCAGTGCATAGTCATGGCAGCTTGGCACAGTAATTCAAGATGAAGGTGTTGGTCTGACTCTTTGTGAGCAACTCTCAGAAGGTTCATTGTGTTGTTACCTTCAAATTGCTGTTGTGGAGATTTCTCTGCAATTTCATAGATGTGAGGTTCACTACAGTCAGTTCTTCAGACAGCTACAAACTTGTTTTGTGAACATGCTTTACTCCCTTATGCTCATTCCATCCACACATGGATTCTTCTGGTTTCATTTGGTTCAGTGCCCATGTTTTGGTTGGATTCAAATCGTGCTGTTGACACAATGTCCAACCTCCATGCAGGTGCATTTGCATATTATATGCTTTGGTGCTTGGAAGTGCAATGCACAAGGCCTATCTCTCCTCTCCATCCACCCAAAAAAGAAGCCTTTTAAATTAAGTTACCATTTTGTTACATTTTAGTGCAATAGGCCTCTGTTGATTTGTGGACAAGTGTCAAGTTCATAAAAAACCTGACCTAATTCTTTCTCTATATTTGTAGGCATGTGCCTAGTTTTTTCAATTAGACAAATTGACCAAAAAGTACCATTTTGACCAAGTGTCGATTTCACCAAAGTGCCCTTTTGGAAGTCAATTTGACATGGCCTCCAAAGCATAATCTTCTTCGTAGTGCCCAAGGCATGATACAACCATTGTCTTTCTAAACATTTGTCCATGGAATCCATGAAAACCAGTTGAAAATCTCTTGTTATATATTTCCTTCTTGGCCTGCTCCCTTTGTTAAAACTACCCAACCTTGGATCCAGGACAGACTAACAAGTAAAAGGCCTGGTGCTACATAGTAAGCCAGTTTAAATCCCTCCAACTCATGCAGTAGCATTTTGGAGTGTGCACCTGGTGACAAGTACCTTAGCCAAATCAATTCTCAAGGATACATTGTAGAAAGAAAATGGTGGGTGGGAGTACCTGGGGAGGCTCTCGACATCTGTAGCTGCCATTGGTTCTGGGATTGACAGAGGTTTCTGATGACCATATATGTTCATGTGAGCATAACCCCAACATTAAATTCCGGACTTTCCTCCCATTGCGCCAGCTGATGAGTTGAATCCTGATTGGTTTATAGCTCACCTCCAATGCCTGGAGCTTTTAGTCCTCCCTGAGAACTCATAGACAAAAGCTTTTGAGACAATGCCCACTTTAGTTTCCCACCACCATGCCCCACTGCACCCTGTCCAGGAAGACGCTCTTCTGAAGCAGATGCAGAATTGTTCAGTCGGAACAGTTCAGCAGAAGGAGAGCCTGAAATGGAAGATGGTGTCACTTCAAGCAGAGGTGAACTGGTCAGATGCCCTTCACACCCCAAACCCACACCGAGAGGAGCTTTTGATGTATTTGTGCTGGATAACAGTTGAACAGGAAGAACTTGGTCTCCTGCTGAATCATCCAAGACCAGTCCTTTCGGGATGCTCTTCCCTGAGCTCACCCAAGCCATCTCTATGTGCTGAGATGCACTGAGGCTTACAGGCATTGAGTGTGAGGCTTCACCAAAAATGGTGGGATCTGATTGAACTTCAAGTGTTTTCCCCTCACCTATGCATGGGCCATCATCAACCATGACCCTAGTGCTTTGCTTATCACCATTCTCATGTACTTTGAGTTTGATTGCTGAAGCTGCTGACTTAGTCTCCATCAACTTCTCAACAAAGTGAGCCATCGGTCTGAAATGACAGAGAAACAAATTAGCCAAATGATGTGACAGAAACTACTGTCTCTGTCAGTTATAGCACTGTATCAAATATACCTGACCAACAGTTGCACTCCAAACAAGAAGATCAAAGAAAAGCTTACTTGAAGCAGGAGATGCCAGATCCACTTAGAATGCTTTGGATTCTACGCTCAAGCTCTTGCTCCATGGCTACACTGGCCAGCATGATCAAGCCTAAGCTCTTCGTCAAGTAAAAACATCACATCTCATGATCCAGGTTGCAGAGCCTTGCAATGTGATTTGAGGTTGCAGTCTAACTTTAACAGAAGTTATGCAGAACTTTCTGGGGTCCTTAGTATACTTAGTATGAACCAAGAAGTTGCTGGTATAACATGCTCTGATGGCCAAGGAAACATTCAAATCTTGTAGCAATCACAGAGTTCAGGGTGTGAGGTGGTGATCTCTTACTTACAGGAAAAGTTTGTCGGATGCAAGGCGATGGACACCTTCCATCTTCAACTCCTGGAGAACAACACACATTCAGCAAAGACTCCAGAATGAAGCCAAAGCATACCACATGACTGACTATGGTGCTGAATTCTGAATGCTAATCCCATCCCAATCCAACAACAAGAACAAATTCAGGAAGAAACTTCCAGGAGAGAAAAAAGGTCAGGACAAGTTCTACCTCAGCAAGTGTAGAGTTGACATCAATAAAATGAAGCAATAATGTTCCTCTCGTCTGCTCAGCAGGAACACAAAACAAACATTGTCAATAGGATTGAGTACTGTATTCATGACTCTCCAAGGACTTCACTGGCTCCCAATGGTGGGTATAGATAAGCGTAACAATCTGTACAAAATTTTGGGCAAACAATTATGCAGCAAAAATGTGCAACACAAGTTTCTGTTGGATTTCTGCCAGAAGCAACAGCAAGACTCAGCCATGATGTTAGCAAGCACTCAAGAAAGCACACTTGAGAAGAAATTACCCACAAAGAACCTTTCATAAGGGGTGAAAGTGGTAGCTACCTGTAGTGTCTGAAGCTCTGTCTCCATCTGCTTCATTAACAGTGCACGTCTCTGATTCATTTGTGACATTTCATGGCCTGAAAAGAGCTTCATTCCAAATTGATAAGAAAATCTGTGAACACCTTTCCGATGGAAAATGTACAAGTGTTTGCTCAAACAGGGTGTAAACTTGGAAGGGCATAAGTATGCCTGGCAAGCCACCCTGCCTTCCCCATATCAGCTAAGGCCTTTGTGGAAGCAGTTAGCAGCCCAGAGGCAAGACAAGACATGTAGTCCAGAGACTATACACAACTTTTGCTTTCTTCTCACTATGGAGGCCAAGAGTTGCTTCCAAAAGTTAGAACTTGGACACACCTTCATTTGTTAAGGGTTCACAGGCAGACCATGATGATTATGAGCTTAAACTTTGACAGTGAGACCTTCATCTCAGATGGGTCACAACTATGGGAAAGTATGAAAGTAAGTTATATACCAATTAAAGGAATTTCTGGGACAACGGAAGGATCTTGAGCAAGCCAGAGTTCATCCCAAGAGTTTTGCAGTGCCTGAAAACAAGCAAGAAAATCGATATAAGCTGCTGGTGTAAACACATTGCACAGATATGTAAAAACATTTTCTAGATTGACATGTCCCTCTTCTGGACTCTCTGTTTCAGGCACGATCCAAAGCAATAAGACCCTGCCATATTGAAGATCAGGACCCCAAAAAGGAAGCATCTTTTTTCAGTCTGGTAATACACACCTACAAAATACAAAACATGTAGCATGGTCATCACAGATTTACCAGGACAACCATCCTCAAAATCCTTCAAAATTCTGTTGCATGTAAACCCATCCTAAAAGCTACAGAACGTTCCAATCCTGAACAAGTTTCAAATTCTCATTATGTGTGACCAGCAGTGTTTGCTTCACTGTAAAGTGATATAGGATCAATCAATGCCCGCAACATGTGCTTCTTACTGATACCTGAGATTTGTAAGCCAAAGTCTCATAATCATCTAAGAGCAGGTCGAATATGCCCGCTGATGAAGCAATTTCCCTCATGAGCTCTGCCTCCCGATGGTTACGGACACTGCAAGGAAGGACCCCGCAAACCTCTAAGAGGAAATGATCTATCATCAATCTAAGACAAAATCATATTTTGGTGAAGATAAAAAGACGTGAAAATGCTGCTGATGATGGAGGGAAAGGAGTGTTTCTGCTCATTAACTCCATTGAACAAAAGCCTTGAAGCTGGATACTGGCAAATGTTACAGAAGAGGTGGGATTGCAAAGCAACCACAATGACATGAGCATGGACTGAACCAAGGTGCCAAATCACTGAAGAGTCAATGCTATAATGACAAATCCCAAGAGCAGAAATTTCTCTCAGGAAGTCATAAATCATTGGCCTCTGTGCAGCCATATGGACAGGAGAACACATACACATGGACTCCAACAAGGATCGAACATAAGTGACTCCATTTGTTAATAGAAAGAGGCAGAAAACAAGAAGAAAATACCGTAAGGAAACTAGAATGGATACCATCACAGAGACCAAACAGAATGGCCTGCTTTTGTTAGGAAACAGGGGGAAGTAAGTATACCGTAATAGGACTTCAAGAGGTATATTCAGAGCTTTCAAAAGTGATACTTGTGGATTTCTTTCCATCTGAGACAACATTTTGTGTCGTTCTTTCAGGGCAGCAGCAATTTCTTCTTTTTCTTCTCCTTCTTCCAGCTGCTGCATGCTGATTTCCACATCTCCCATCTGCTGTTCCTAGAGAGAGAAAGAAAGAAATCCAAGCAGACCATTAGGATGGATGGTGTTTTCTGACATACTATATCTTCTGATGTTCCAAGAAGAAAGAAAATGAGAAAGAACCTGTGCCAGTGGTAGAATAGGAGTGGAAGCTGCATCGCTGATGACACCCTCCCCTAGATGATGATGATGATGTTGTTGTTGGCCACTGAGTTTCTCCCCTGCTTCTTCTGCTGCCTCCTTCTCAAGGCAGTCCTTCTTCACAACAACTGCTGCAGTTTCTGCATCCATCTCCATTACAAGTTCTACTCTCCACAAAATACAAAGACTCCCAATTCCTCCCTCCTCACCCCCCAGTCTTCACAGATAGGTGCATCCTCTAGGGTTGAATGAATCTATTAAATCATGTGCAGGTGATCTTCAGGCGGTGCAGAAGAGGAGAAGAAGAAATGGGTGCCATAATAATACCACCACATCACAGCCGAATCCATTCTTCACTCTGATTTTGCCAAGCTCTTCTGCAATTCTTCACACACACCCACACACACACTCACACACACATAAGCAGAGAGAGTAAACAAGCAAGCAATGTTCAATCCTGCAATTCGGTTTATGAGCATTGAATGCAGATGACTTTCTCTTGGGAGAGAAGAGGATGTTTGTGTGTTGCTGATGATGATGATGATGATGCCTGTTGAGGAAGGAAGATGATTTCCACCTTCTTTTAACGCTTGCAGGAAAAGGGTTTTGCAGCTTTTTTCTTTGTGAGTGAGTGTTTTTGGTCTTTGCAGGAAGGAATAGCAAGATAATTAATTCACCATCACTGTTGTGTGTGAAGGCGGGCGACAAGTGTGTCCTTAACCTTATTGTGAAGGTATGCAAATTCTTCTGTTTTTGGGTTTCTGAAATCCATTATAAAGATACAGTCGTCCATGAAGAAGCTTCATACACACAATACACATTTTGAGCTTTTTTGTTTGGCAGAAGGTGCCAATTTTCTGTCCCAGGAGGAGTTGTGTCTCATTTGAGTTTGGAAATTTCTGGTCATGATTCTCAACCAAACAGGGCATGGATAATGGCTTGGAATTTTTCTTTTTGATGAAACCAGCATCAAGATGTTGGCTTGGCTTTTTATTGCTTGCAAATAAGGGGTTTGAGATTTACAGAGGTTTCAGTAGTGTAGCATTTGCTGCAAGGAAGGGTGGATTTGCAGAAGTTTCAGAAGATTAGATTTGCTGCAAGGAAGTACTGAGAGAGAAGAAGACAGTGGTTTTGGGGTTTAGGAGTTAAAAGGCTTTTACTGAGAGAAATACCAACATTTTTCTTTCTCTTTGTTTGCTGCACAGGGAAGGATTGAAATGGCATGAAATACCAACATTTGCAGACGTTTCAGTAGAGTAGATTTGCTGCAAGGAAGTAGTGGGAGGGAAGAAGAAAGTGGTTTTAGGGTTTAGGAGTTAAAAGGGTTTTACCAACATTTTTGTTTCTCTTTGCTTGTTTGCACAGGGAAGGATTGAAAATGGCATGCTCCAGGCCCTTGTCAGTGTGTCACACACATCACTGGCAAGAGCTAGGGTTACCTTCCTCCTCTTTTGTAAAGCTTGTTAGATGTAAAAGAGAATACATAAGATGCATAAACCCATGCACTTGGCAGTCACACAGTCTGCACAACACAGACTGGATGCGGCTACAATCTCCCAAGGATCCAGGGAAGGGGAGACACAAGCAATTCAGGAGAGAATATGTATGCACCATTCGAGTTTCAAGCATAGACACAGCAAGTACCGAATCTGAGCAAAACCTTGGTGGGTTTTTCTTTGGTTTTCCTCCTTTGTCACCACTGTGACAGTTTCTTGGTTGCATCTATGACATTCTATGATGCAGCTGTGTGTCAAAGGGTTCACATCAAGGGGTGGATTGATGGCACAGAGTTTTATGGAGTGCGGAAAGGAGTGGAGGAAGTAGTGCAGCGTGTGCAGGAGATATTAGCATCTTCTGGGATGGATGAGCAGCAATCTCGGTTGGCAGACCTAGAGCAGCAAACTAGTGAGAGCTCTCTCTGGGATGACCCTGCTCATGCACAGCAGACTCTGTCAGCACTCACAGAAGTGAAAGACAATCTTGCTTTGCTCCATCAGATGCAAGAAAAGGTTCTTCTCTTCTTCACCACTTAGGTCCTGCAAACTAGCGAGAGATCTTCTGGCCAACATGTTTGCTATCTAGTTTGCAAGGTAACCATGAGCAATGATGCCCAGTAGGCAATTTGGTTTGATGCATTCTTATTTGTTTGTGAAAGCAGGGAGAGGAAGCACAGCTGATAGTGGAGCTGCTGCAGGAGATGGAAGGGCTTGATAGAGGGCTGCTGCAGGAAGCAGCACAGACTGTGTCATGGCTCACGAATGCAATAGATGGCTATGAGTTGGCCAAGCTCCTGTCGGGACCTTATGATAAGAAAAGTGCTCGCCTGACCATCTCTGCTGGTGCAGGTGGTACTGATGCTCAGGTGGGGTTGTTCACCACTTCTATGATTGTTCCTGTTTCTCTGTCTACTACCCCTGAACTCTCCTAGTTCCTGAAGCTCTTTATACACAGGTTGGTTTCTATTTGTCCCTCTCAAGAAGTCCACACTTGATAAGGTCTCCATCTCTTTGGACACATAGTAAATCTGTGGTCTCTTGTGACCCTCTTCAGCTACCAGATGATTCTAGACATGGACACCTGGTACCAACCATCACTGGAACAAAGTTGCTGATTGTTATTGACCCAGAGATTTGGAACCAGAAGTTCTCCATGCTTGACATAATCTCCTTTCCATCATGACTGTGTTAGGGCTACGTTGGGTGAGACACACAACACACCCAACAAATTACAAATTTGTGTTGCAAGGCTTGGCAGAGGTTGATCAAGGGAGAGGCGTTTGCTCTGATTGCAGTGCAGGACTGGACCGAGATGCTGCTACGTATGTATATTCGCTGGGCTGACCAGCAGGGATTCAAGACAAAAGTTGTGGAAAAATCTCCAGGGGATGAAGCAGGCTTGAAATCTGCCACAGTAGAAATTGAGGGACAGTTTGCATACGGTTATTTGTCAAGTGAAAAAGGCACTCATCGCCTTGTAAGACAGTCACCATTCAATGCAAAAGGGTTACGACAGGTGAGTTTCCTCAGAAAATTGCCCCAAATACCTGGGCATACAGTATTCCCATTTCAAATAGCTAGGTCATTGGTGGTGTTTTTCAGTTGTCTTACTAGCAGAGACTTGTTATCTCACTTTGTGGAGGAGTAATTTTATGTCTGCCTTCCACTTCATATGAAAGAAATCATAGCTGCTGTGTGGGCCATAAATTGCAAGAGAGGCAGAGCATAACATTGGGTTTGATCAGACAAGCTTTGCAGGTGTGGAAGTGATGCCACTCATTGAGGAGGAGGTGCTTGTGATTAACATACCTGACTCTGATCTTGAGATTACCACAACCCGAGCAGGGGGCAAAGGGGGACAAAATGTGAACAAAGTTGAAACTGCAGTTCGCATTGTGCACATACCTACTGGGATCTATCTGCGGTGTGCAGGTTAGTTTCCACTTTGATACCACATTTGAAGAAGAAACATGGTTTCCACTGTTCAACATTTGTGTATCTATCTCTACAAATTCATGCATTGTTTGATCATCAAAATCCTAAATTTTGTCAGAACTTTTCCTGTCATCCAGAGGAGCGAAGCCAGCTCATGAACAAGGCAAAGGGATTGGCATTGTTGAAGGCAAAACTACTGGTTATAGCTGAAGAGCAAAGGGCATCAGAGATAAAGGAAATTCGAGGGGATGTTGTGAAGGCTGAGTGGGGCCAACAGATCAGAAACTATGTTTTCCACCCCTACAAACTGGTAAAAGATGTCCGAACAGGAGTTGAAACCACAGATGTCACTGCTGTCATGGATGGTGATTTGGGTGCCTTCATGAAGGCTTACTTGAGGTCAAAATACTCACAAATTCCAGCAGATGTTTCTATATAAGTGATTGTTCAGAAACTTGCAAATTTTTTGAAACTGCCATTCTTGATATTCTGATCTCCTTTGGAGTTTGCAGCACTAATTTTTGAGTGTGTCAAAAGCTGAGGGATTTCTTTGTTTGTGGAAACATGTAACTGAGTTAAGTATATTCTGTTATCCAATATTTTTATATCAATGGGCACCTTGAGTCAACATTGGCATTCAATGTCCTGCACAGACATGAGACTTCTTTGCAATTAACACACAAGTTAGAATCTTGACTGATCTACAGAGGAAGTTTTCTTTCAAGTTTGGGACTCTTAGCTGTCTTATGTGTGGCTGCTGCATATATGCTAAAGATGACCTATGTACTTAGCATTTTGTAGGGAGAGAGCATGCATGTGGCATGTATCAACATGAGAGTTTTGTTTGAGTCCAACATAGAAGCTTCAAGAAGAGTAATCTTTTTTCTATGACAATGAGCTGCTTGTATGGTCTGCAATAGAGCTGGAAAGGAGTTGCATGGGCAATCCTTGAATCATTGCATCTACTATAGTACATGAGGTTTGCGGCCCAGCGCCACTTATTCCATTTCCAGTGCAAGAGGTTTAAAGTGATAAGAGAGCACCAAACAAAAAGTTTGTGAACTTGAGATTTGAATTACCTTTTTCAAGATAAAATATCTCTTTGCCAATTCAAACTTCTGGCTTGAGTAGCATACACTAATTATGTTTGAGGACTGCATAAGACAGTTTCATGATACCGACTTCCAGTGTTTGTGGTGGAAGATGGGTCAAGAGAATTTGGATGGTACATGGTGAGCATGAATTAATCTGTTAATAATCCTTATGTTCAGATTTGCTTCAAAGAATGAAATCGTGAGTTGTACTCTGGTATGATAGTCGTGGGTCTCTACTGGAATAGGTGACCAACCAAGACTCTTGATGCTGCAAACATACATATACGCTATTCCTAAAGGAAGAAGTTAATGAGGAAGTACTCAACATGTAGTCTTTGATGTTCTCAATCATGCAATACCATCTTGATTGATCCATTTTGGCTAGATTGTCTACTTGGTGATTTGGGTGACTTTCGAACCTTTCCAACTACCATACACTATGATAATACTAATGAAATACTTCTAACTAAAATATCCAAGATAGCATTGAAAGTTTAAACATATTATTTTATCAGAATCAATCTTGCAAAGCAAGAAATATGTTTATGATACTACAACATGGATATTATGGTGGTTAACTACTTGAACAAAAATGGGTCAAAAGCAAAACCAACATTTTTGCATGAAGATGTCCAACATCAAGTCAACTAAAGACATGGATGACAAAGCTAAGGACAAAAGAAATTCATTCATTTTTATAGAGTGTTATGTAAGCCTTTAGAGAAGCTTTATACATGTAACTTATGAAATGAACTTGTTATAGAATGTGAAGGTTTTGCATTAAATTTGTGGTCATAGGTTGTACAAGCGAAGAGCAAACAAACCATCCACTTCCCTCAAGCCAACCACCCACATTCAACTATCCACACTCAGGTTAAAAGAGTGTGTATTTTATAATTTAAAAGTTATGAAATTTGAAAATTTTGGAAATTCAAAATATGTTTGAAAATCTTTCATATGTTATCATAATTTTCAAGAATCTTTTGATATAAATATGTTGATATCAACAATATAAGGTCAATTATCAAGATCTTGATATACTTCAAGTGCACATGTTATCATTGTATAGACAACTAAGTGAAATCATGATTTGTTCAATTATGAAAGATGCTATCATATTTTACTTGAATTTGGCCCTTTAAGGGTCAAGTCACATGTTAGTTCGTCAATCATTATTTTCTAGAGGTCTTCTAATCAAACTAATGAAGAATAATGAAAATATAATGAAGTAGTGTTTGGGTGCAAGTACATAGATAAGAGCCAACAAAATTACTTTACAAAAGGATTATGAGTCCTTTTTAGTCTTTTTTCACTTTTTCATATGAAAAAAAATTTGAATGAAATTTTTTTGTGACTTGTTGTTAAAAATACATATAATTGCCCCAATAGAGCACATGTTTTGTGTTAATCATTGTTGAATAAATATGAATTTTTCAAAGTGTGTAAATTTTGCTAGATTCTGCATTTCATCTTGAAAATTTATCATAATTTTGAATCATACCAAAATATGTAATTACTTTAGGTTTTTAAATTTTATATCATAAATTATAACTTTGTTTTGTATGTCATGCACACTACACCCCATTTACATGTGGTAAAGGATTTTTGAAAATTTAAAAATTTGAAAAATACTTTGAATTAAAAAAAAATTAAATTCCATATCTTTTTAATTGTGAGTGTTTTTTGTCAACTTGGGTAGTAGGTTGCTATCATCTAGTTTTTTTTATTATCAAAATTATGTTATTACAATAGTCCTTTACCTAGTCCTTTGTAAAATTAATCAATCTGATGCAACACCTATTCAAATTCAAATGTCCTTTTAAAAAATCAAAACCAAAAATTTAATTTAATGAATTTTTAATTTGAATTCCTCAACTTTCATATTAGTCATTTAACATAATTTGGAATGACACTTGGAAAATCATGGTGCAAATATGATTATCAATGATACTATTAATGGGAAAAGTTATAAATGAAAGAATATAAATTATTGATAGTTTTAAGCATGTCTCCAACGGCAAATTAAGCTATAATAAAAGAATATTATGTGCACATGAAATCAAAAGGTGGCATAAAATATTCGACTTGTGATTTTATTTCAAGAAACTCTTAAAACTATCGTTAATATGCATATGTGTGGTGACACCCTCCCCAAAAAAACAATTTTATGTCCCTTTTAGGCAAATTGTTTTTCCAAAAAAAAAGCATTTGTGAAAGAATATTTTGTTTTCAAAAAAAGGGTGTTAGGTTTTGGTGATTTTTCACCAAAAAATAAAAGATTAATGTGCACCCCACATGTGCTAAGGGTGCCAAATATGGCCTCCTTAGCAGTGTGCTCATCTTTTCCACGATAGATAGTCAGAAGGTTATTTATCCTTGTTTTTTTACATTCAATTTTCAGGGTAATGTGTTAGTATTGCTCTCTAACGTGTTTTAGCTTCTACTATAGAGAAGAAGATTGCATTGGTAGGTGATGCTTGTTCTAGATCTCCCACTATTATTAGATCTCATAATTTGCATGTTAGTGACATAAGAGGGGCCATGGGTGAAATAACTTCTTACCATAGGAGAGACTAATTTTCTCCCTTTTTTTTTGGGCCTTTTGGGTTATGCATCTTTTGGGCTTTCTTTGGCCTCCCCCTTTTTGTCTCCCTGGGGATGGTTCTAGCCATTGTTCTTTTATTGGTTTTTTGTGTTGTTTGTTTTTTATACTAGTGAATTTTCATCAAATTTTGACCTAGAAAATGTGATTTTGACCTATACAAAGCATTCTTCATGAAATGAGCCAAATTCACTAGATTTTGAAGTTATTTTTTCAAATTGCTAGATTGTTATGATAAGTTCCATTATGAAGCCAAGAATATAAAAGGATTCTATTTTTTTTTACTTTCATATCTAATACCTAGCTAAATTCGGCTAAATTATTTTGTGAATCATTGCCACTTTGGCTACATCACCAAAAAAAAACCTTGCTCCTTAACGTTAATGAATGATGCAGCCATGCAAAATAATGTGCATTGTAAGATGGTTGAGAATGCAAGTACAACGTGATTTCCATCATCACATTCAAACAACATAAATAACTCACAAAATTAATCCTTGATTTCAAATGGCTATTTCTTTTTACTCTTTTCCACCAATTCTAATGCTTTCATAGCCAATGCAGTAGTTAGGCCACGGTTCCCGATTCGGATGTCTTTACTGCCATACTTGTAAATCCACCCAGTTGGCCAACCTCCATCTACTTCTTGCATCTCCTTCAATTGTTGGATGTCACTCCCTAGTGCATCCTCCACATGCACCGTACATGCAGCAATTATGCGCATTGCAAGTGCAGGTGCATCACCGACCTTGCCAACACGTTCAAGCAGGCGTTTGGAGAAGAGTGGGGCAATGTGTTCATAAATAGAAGGAGAAACCTCTAGGAGGCGAGAGAGGAAGAAGAGGAATGCATCTCCACCATAATAATA
>Ga0116229_10004737_pt1 | contig 22280 bp, 17 predicted proteins | sample S1TSphgellanicum_3_FD_87313 | JGI IMG/M metagenome (GOLD analysis project Ga0116229, IMG submission 87313) | Host-associated microbial communities from peat moss isolated from Minnesota, USA - S1T2_Fc - Sphagnum magellanicum MG | ecosystem: Host-associated > Plants > Peat moss > Unclassified...
GGGGGGGATTTTAATATTTTGAAATTAATGAATGTAGGTTTAAGGGTGAATAGGCCTTTGGTATTGTTTCAAAAGGAAAAAAAAAAAAAAAAATTAAAAAAAAACCCAATTTTTAATTTAAAAAAAAAAAAAAAAAAAAAACACTAATTTCCAGTTTCAAATATTACTGAAAGATCAATGTTTTCCCCCATAATTAGGTTTAAAATTTCTGAAAGGCTATGGTTTGACAAAACAAAACAAACTACCTTCCTTCATAAATAGATATCCTTCCAAGGGAAGAAAGAGTTAGGGTTACTACACTTTGTGTAGGTGTAAGATCCATCCCAGTCTTAAGAGGGCTGAGTTCTGTAAGAACCCTCACTCACTCTCCTCCACCTCTTGAACTTTGTCTCAAGCTTTACCTTGGAGAAAGCCAAGAGGTGTGGGGGCATTCTATTCCCAAAATGATGGGCTTTAAGACAAGGGTGTTATCTAAGTAAGCCGAATTTTGGGAATGCCCATGGTGCTTTAGGGTACACACATCACCCCGTATGCAGATGTGTGGGACCGAAGACCTTTTCTCCTATTTCATGGATTATGACAAAGTTGTCCCCAAGTTGTCCAAGTCTTTGCTCCAGGATCCACACTCACCCCAAAGAGCAAGAAATCTTCTCTTTTTTTTTCCATCCGTGGTTTGGGTATAAGTGTGGAACATAATGGGACCCATCCCCCACCCCCCTCATTGGTGTATTGATGTCTCACCAACTCAAATGTGGAAAGGACTACTTACTAGACTGGAAGCCTGGTTCAAATCCTTTTTAGGGGCTTATTATATATTTCTATGCTTCAAAAATAAAAAAAGAAATCCTTTGCTTTTTTTTTTTTTTTTTTTTTTGCTTCACAAATAGACAAAGAAATCCATTGGCTTTTTTTTTAATTATTTTTTTGGCACAAATAGACAAATAAATCCATTGGCTTTTTTTAAAATTATTTTTTGGCACAAATAGACAAATAAATCCATTGGTTTTTTTTAAAATTATTTTTTGGCACAAATAGACAAATAAATCCATTGGCTTATCCTATTTTTCTATGCTTCCTCTGTTCACACTTAGTGTTACGTAGGGATTTATTACATCCATGGCCATCCGGGATGGGGTGCACCTTCTTTTTCTTCTTTTTGGATGGTTTTACAAATTTCATTTTGCTAATATTAAAATTTGGTACATGGATGAAAGGTGCATAACTAACTTCCCACAACAAACTCCAAAAAGGCCCTCCTTTTTATTGTATAATAAACATCTTACAACAAATATTTGGCGACAGAAGAAAATGCCATGAAATGCGCCTACAATATGATGTAGTTGGATCAGATTACCATTAGTAGCACAATCTTGCAAAGAGACAACCAAATCCTATAAAACTTAGGTGAATGCAAAGGGGTGCATTACCTTAATTTTTAGGCATTGTTTTCATAGGGTGAGGGACTATTGTTTCCGGGCATTGGTGATGGTTTTTGCATCAAATTGCCCGGTTTACACTGAGGTGGTTTGAGTGACATTTTAGTCATGTTCACATTAAGTTGGTCATGGTTAGGGTTAGGGCTTCTTTTCAAGCATTCCCATAGGTATTTAGTTCAGAAACATTTACCCCAAATGTGCAAAAGGAAACTTTGTCCTTGTGTGGTCAATAACCACCTAGCCCAAAGACTAGAACAAAGTTTCAGCTTTAAGATATGGTGTGAAAAGCTCCAACTTATATTGTTTACTAACCAGATCTTTGGGGAGATCTCTTTTTGAATGGACTCTTTGGGGTTGAGCATGACCAAACACTCGTCATGGCAAGTCCATGCGGAGCTCAACACACTTTCTCAATGAGTGAAAATCTCCATTTCCGTGAACAACAACAACATAATTCCTCACTTTGAGATGTATCATGTTAAAGAGTAAAAGAGACAACATCCCAAGCATGAATGATGGAACAATTTATCACTCTTCACAAAACAAAAGACCTTTTCCTTTAGTTATTTTGCAATCCTTTGTACTCCACCATTTGTTTGTTGTCTAAATTCCACATATAAAAGTTCTTCATAAGCATTTCAATGGTTTTCATGTCATTTTGGTTTTGGAACAAAGAAACAAAAATTCATTGTTGGTATTGAGGAAAATTCTATATGATGCATGCCATCATATGGGTCACACATGGCTAGTAAGTCGAGATGCCATTGAAAACCTTGAAAGGCCCTTGAGTGCGTCAATACAAGTTTTATCAAGCCTAATCTTCATCATTGTGTTCCCAATGTACCTCTTCCCATGTGTTATGTTGCATGCTTTATTTTTCATAGGTTTCCTTAATGTTGAAATCCTAGTGCAAATATTTCACTTGACCACATGGACCTATAATTTAGTTCACCTTACAACCAAACCTTTTTTGGAAATTTGTAAATCTAAAGTGAACCTTAAAATTTGGATGATGTGGTGTCATTCACTTTCATAGGTCTGTTCATTGGTATTTGATTCTCACCAACCTTATAAGGTGAACCTAAGGATATGAATGTCTAATTGATTGATAGATGAAATAAATTGACATTTAGTTGGATTTTCAATATAAATATTAATTATCATTGATTTAAATAAATAAATAAATAAAATGATTAAGAAGGATTGATAACTAGGTCTAAATTATTCATAAAGGAAAATACAACCCACTTAGGGGAATTGAATTTGAAATCCTTTCAAACCAAATACCCTAGTACCTTAGCCAATTCAACACCAATTCTATTATTTTCAGAAGTGTTGAAATTTTCAAAAAATATTTCTTTTACCAGAAACTTTTTTTTTTTGGAAGGAAAATAAAGAATGTGATGAAAATTTTGAGGATATACTTTTTGTCAAAATGAAATCCTCAAAATTAATTCATTATTCAAGAGTGGAAGTGGTCAAGATAATATGGTACTAATCGATGCCCTCTTACATTAATGTATCCTTATTAGTATATTTTTCTTTCATAAGGGAATAGGTATGCCACTTAACCACACATGTGGCTTCAAACATATGTATATGATAAAAAAGTGCTTGTTATGTACCTATGTATGCTATTCATACTTCATACCTACCTCTTCCAAGGCTATAACTACCTCCCTCCATTTACCCTGCACAATCTACATGGCCATCAAAGATTTAACATATTGAGAATCATATGGGAACCATATATGGGAACATACAAAAAGAAAAATAAAATAAAGAGGGTTTTGCTCACTTTTGAACTTGCCCAAAAGGCAAGGGCATTACACTCGTAATAATAAATAATAATTTTTGTAAATATGCACATAAAATTTCAAAATTTGTTCCCAATATCATACCCTTCATACTTCAAGTCCTTTTTTGAAGTAAAAAATGGTAAGAAATTCAACACCACAAAGGTGCAAATTGAGGCGCCTCATGCAATTTGAGCCCCATACTTGGATAATTCCCTACTTGGACATTATGAGCTAATGCACTTTATTCCAAAAGTTCCCTAATAAATGTAGATATATGCTTTTATTCACAAATTGAATCCAAAGATTGTATTGAAATAGTGAAAATGTAGACCAATCCTTAACCCTACATCATCATTCATACCTACCTAGTACTATAGCTAAAGAGTTTCCACAAAGGTTCCAAAATTAATTAAATTAAAGGTACCATGAAAGTGTACACTTTATACCAAAGGCACATGGCTTTAGCCTATGAGGATGGCCCCAATTGGAGTTTTTCTTACTACAAGCACTTTCACTATCCTTTTGTAGTTAGAGATCCTTTTGAATTTGTCACATTGTGCAAAGATTGGATGGTGGTTGTTTTGGAACATTTCAAAGATACCCAAAGCCATCAATTGTTGCATAATTTGGTGAAATTTGTGATAGGTAATATAATGGATTCATTGGAGCAATGTGGAGTTTCAATAAATTCAATGGGTTTGTGCAATGAAGCAAAATAGAAAGCATTTTAATTGCCCAAAGTGCACCACCATAAGTTAACACCCCCATTGCAAAAATGCATGTGAAAGTCATTGACCATATCCATCTCAAATATGTATTGTGTACAAGCCAAAAGAGGTTGAGCTTGGAGAGTGGTATGGGATTTGTGACGACTTGGTCATGTGATTTTCCATGACCGAGTTTAGCACAACAAGGGAACTTCCTTGTGGATGAAGTACTCATGAAAGCATCCATGTTGTCCTCAATGTCATCAAGTGAGGTTGGAGAATTTTCCAAAGTTTATCATCTACACAAGCATACATGGTCATGTGGAGTGACAACAAAATTAGGGCGTGCAAAATGGTCCAATTTTTCCATGAGCCAAGGGAGAGTTGCTATGGTTGGCTATTAGAACTTGAAATGTGGTTGAAAGCTTATATTGGAATCTAGGAAAATGGCATTGGCATGGTTTCAAAAACTTGGAAGTTGGAAATTTCAAAATTGGGAAAGGAACATGGTATAAGATGGAAGCTTACAAACCCAAATTCTTTCCTATGGTTATTGATGATACCCTACTACCTTGGGTAGCATTGACATTAACTATATTATTTTTAGAAATGTTGAAAATTTTCAAAAAAATTACAAATAACAAAAAAATTGTGAAGAAAAATATGGATATTTTCAAGAATATTTTATCTCTTGAAATCAAAATTTCATAATTAATTATTATTTAACAAACATGTGTCAAAACTATCAACGTGCTATGGTAAACAATATAGTTCCTATGAGTGTTGTTTTTTTTTCCCCTCTTTTGTGATGTTGCCACAGTGGTGATCAAACACAAGGAGATTTAGCCACACTATGAAAATAAATAATTATTAAAATCCTTTTATATCTTGGCTATATGCTTGAACAATGCCCTAAAAACATGGTTATTTTTTAGATTTATTTATTTTAATTTTTTTTGGAAAATGAAAATATTCAACAAAATAGTATTTTAAAAATTTGCAATTAAAAAAAAAGAGTGTTGGTTCCAACCATGAGTGGAACAATCAATGAGATTTGACCCCGTCATGAAATTAATCCAACAAAGGTCTATTGAGACAACCAAACGTATAGAATTGGAATGTGTAAAAGCCAAGCAAAGTTTGACATGTCCTTGGATTGTGTACAAGCCAAAGCAAGTTTGGCATGTTTTTAGGTGGTGTACAAATCAAAATTTTAAAACAAAAAAAATCAACCAATTTGTTTATCCATGAAAAGTGAGAGGATGATGAAAACAATGATAATTTCACATATGATATATTATTTTCTAGAATAGATGAAATTCATCCACCAAATATCTTATAATTGTACCTATATGTCCTTGATGACCATTGACAAACCTTTGAGTGATTTCTAGGGAAATAAACCCAAAAAAAAATTCAATTTTTCTTTAAAAGCTCATAATTTCTTTTGAAGGAAAATAAATTCCACAAAAACTTTTATGGTTGAATCTAAATTTGTGAAATGAAGATTTTTGAAATTCATCTTCACTATGATGGTTGGTTAAAAAACCAAATGTGGCCCCTAAGAATAACACCCAAATTTTCAACTAGGAAGAATTTCAAATATTAAATGCAATTGGAAATCATAGTGCAATAAAACATCCACTAGAACTCAAATGTGCTTTATTAAAATATTGTGACAAAATTCAATTTATTAGAGCGTTAACTAGGTATGGAATTAGGAACCCATGGGTATGTGGCCATATTCATCCTAATACAATTCCAAAAGCCCTTTTGCCCATTTTCTTTGGGAGTGCTAAAAAAAACCATATATTCCCTAAATATACACAAGCCAAAAAAGAGAAAGAAAGAAGAGAAAAGAAAAAGAAAAGAAAAAGACAAGGGAACAAACACAAAAACGAAAAGAAAAGAGTTGGAAAAGTACAGAAAAAGAGTAAAAGAAAGGCCAATTACACTGTGGAATCGTGCATAGGCTCCTTTTGGCTTATTACCCTCGGATTTCTGGAAATAGAAAGTTCGTAGAGAAAGAAGACAATTCCAGGAGAATATTCTGGCTGGAATCGGCATCCCTCTTTCTCCCACAACCTGACGCGGCAAAACCTGTGCCTGGACGGGTAGGGTGAATAGAAGTAAAAAATAAAAATAAATCTCGTGGTCTTTATTTACTTTATTTACTGCGAAAGTTAACAGATTGTCTTATTCATCCCATTCTCCGCACCTGGATGATTAACTGCCGGAGAGTGCAGTTCAGAATGCATCCATGAAGGCGCTGATTTAGTATCTTAATGCGCGAAAGAATGGACGGCGAAAAATTAGTGTTGGCTTTTAATAGCAACACGGAAATCTCGAGGCGAGCTTCGGCCGACCACTGGACGAAGAGAAAAGTGACGGGGAAAAGATAAGAGACAGGACGGAGAACCGGTCGACGACCGTAGGATGGAGAGCTTTGGGCGAAGAGAAAAAAGTACACAGCAGTAAAAAGCGCATGGGGGTAAAATCATTGGAAAAAATATAAAAATAAAAGCAGAATATCTCGTTTCCAATATTATATTTTATTTGATCGATTTTGTGATATTGCTCAAGTGGCAATCATGCATAAGATATTTAGCCAGATTTGGAGATATTCAAAATATGAATGTAAAAAAATATTAAGTACCTTTTCACGTTGTAGGGGTAGTTCTGGCGATTTTTGGCGAATGATTGAAAAAAAATCTTTCTTTTTGGCGGTTTTTTTTTCCAAAAAAAATGGTACTGGCGACAGAATATTCCTTCTCCAAAATATTTTTCGCAAAATGTCGAAAATTCGGCACAGAAATAAAATAAAATCACGGAATCCAGGTAGGCGTCATGGGCGGGCACGTGCGCGGTTATAGGGGGGCACGATGTGGGATGGTTTATAGACCTGCCCGGAATAGACCTGCCCCTATAAAGGCTTGCTGCTTGGGCTTCCTCCATCCATTCTCTTCTTTCTCTTTGCACAGTGCGGCTCACAGGAACGCACGTACGCTCTCTCTCCCCATTGCAATCTATGTGTTTTCGCGTGTTTTCTTGACCAATTTTGTTGTAGAAGTGAAGCTCACAGAGGAGCTCTTTGTGCAGGTCCTTTGTTGCCGGTCCGAGATCGCGTTTATTCGCTCCGATTTGAGCCTGATTTGGTCGGGGGGCGAAGTGTTGTGTGTCAGAAGAGCGGGGGGTTTCCGGTTTTTTTTTTGTTTTTGTTTGTTGGGGTTCGTGTTTCGGGAGGAACCTCCTGCCTGCACTTCGCGGCTGACAGGAACGCGGTTGTGACTGAATCGATAAAGAAAGAAGGCGGGGGTTTCTTTGGCCTCTGTGTCGGCGTTGGATCCCCTTCTTTGTTTATTACGCCTCTCTCTCTCTCTCTCTCTCTCGTTTGTTGGTGCTCTGTTGGTTGGAGTTAAGAAATAAGCGCTTTCTTCTGCGGTTTTAGCGTTTTGGTCATTTGCGTCTGGAGAAGTTGGAGGTGATTGTCTTCGGAGAAGTAGGACAATTGGAGCAGTGCTCAGCCATGGCGACTTTCGTGATAAAGGTGCTTATTATTTCCTCTTTTTCTCTCGCTCTGTCTGTGTCTGCGAGGAGGAAGAACATGTTGTGCATGGTAGTGAAGAAACCATTTTTCTTGTTGGAAAATAGAAGTTTTTCGTGCTTGTTGGCAAAGAGGTGCGTTCATGGTGGGCAAAGAGATCCTATCAAAGCTTCTTCATCGGAATAGCCACCGCTTGATCTGCTGTTCTTGTTTAACGTGCCGATATAGGAAATCTTCTTCTTCGTCAGGTTTACTGTGCATGCGTCGTCCATGATCGAAATTTGCCGTGGTTTTGTTTTCTTCCTTAAGGTGTCCAGGAGCATCTCCTCAGTATCACATCTTGTGATTGGCAGTGCATCGTAGTTTTGGCCAAGAAGGATCGTTTTGTGCGTTTTCTGCTGCATAGGTCTTGTTTGTTGCTTGCCGAAATCTTTCTTCTGCTGTGCTGAGATTCTCCTCCGCCCTCCTGATTTGCAGATAAAGTACGCGGACACGCTGCGTCGGATCACGATACAGGCGTCTCCTTCCTCGCACGGACCGGATTTGTCCTATGTGCAATTGGAGGACATCATCCGGCAGACTTTCAAGCTACCTCCAGCATCCGAGATTGCCATTACTTACACAGACATGGAGAACGATGTGGTGACGATGACAGGGGACCAAGATTTGCAGGATGCTTGTGTGCATCAAGGCCTGAACCCTCTCCGTTTGCAGGTCACAGTGGTGGGGCCAGCAGCTACTACTATAGACTACACAACAACTCCCTTTGCTGCCCCCCGTTTTGGTCACCATCACCACCACCATGGACCCCATCCTGCTGTAGGTGGTCCTCATGGTGGTCCTCCACATGGACGCCAAGGCCGTCACCATGGTGGTCGACCACAGCAAAACCCCCTGCTACCACCACCACCGATTTTCAAGAGCTGGCTTGATTCTACAGTGAAGCTTTCGCAGGACACTGCTAAGCAGACAGCTGATCATGTGGCACAAGTGCTGCAAGCTTGTGAGCCTTTGATCAAGAATGCTCCCAAGCAGGTTATGTCTGAAGTCTTGGAGTCCATAACAAAGGCGATTGCTGCCATGCCAAATGGAGGTGGCAATAACAGGGAGGACCTGGTGACACATCCTTTTGCTGCAGCTCCGACTCCATTTAGCCAAGCTTGTTCTATCAATACTGTGTTTGGCCAACCTTGCCTGGCCCCTCCTGGAGCTACTGCTCCTTCTCCAATTGAAGAGCAGACCTCCTCAGCAAAGGCCCCCAAGGAGATTGGTGCTGCCACCACAGGCATGCCATCTGCAATAACTGCCCCAGAGGATCAGCCAGTGCTCCATAATGGTGTGCAGTGTGATATCTGCAACATGTCTCCAATTGTGGGACCTCGATACAAGTCCCAAAAGTGAGTAGTATCTTTCCTGAGCAGAGATTTTCTGCTTGAGCTTGCTGTATTGATTTGTGTGCTATTTATTAGGATGCTTTTCTTGTCCTTGTTGCGGTCTTTACCAACTTGTGTTAATGTGCTCCACAGGCAGTTACAGACATTGACTTGAATGTGTAATTCCTTGTGCAGAGAACATGACTATGACTTATGTCAAGCTTGCTTCCAAGAACATGGGCGCGCTGAAGACTATGATCGAATTGATCGACCACTGTTTCGCCCTCGGCACCTTCACCCACCCATGTTTGGTGGCCGAATGGTACAGTTACTGTAGTGATGTTGTGTGCACAGTAGGTCACCTGAATGTGGCGGGAATTCTACAAAGCACCTTCAGTTTTCAACTCAGTTTGCTGAAGTTGTAGTTGCAGATGTTGTGCATATGTGGATCTTCTTTCTGATTTCACTTGTTTACACAAATTGTTGCTGGTTCTAATGCAGATGCGATGCCCAGCTAATCCCCTCTACTATGGGGGAAGACCTGCCTGTTCCATGCGGGGTCCTCAACATGGGGGAACCAGTGGTCCCTATGGTGGAAAACCAGAAGCTCGCTCCACAGGGGGTGTGCTTGGATCTGGTGGAAAGTTGGATGCTCGATTTGTCCAGGATGTGACAATCTTTGATGGAACTGAACTTGCACCTGGCACTCAGTTTACCAAAATATGGCGTCTGCGGAACAGTGGTTCAATTGCATGGCCACCACAGACTCAACTTGTGCATGTTGGTGGGGATGAATTGGGATCTGTATATGCAGTCACACTAGAGGTAATTTGTTTAAAATCCTCATGATCTTCTTTCTGTTTTGTTTGTCCCTTGCATGTGCAATAGACTGGATTTTGGAAAAGAATTTGGAGATATATGGACTGCAAGGTTAATGGGTTAGTCCATAACACTTCTCTTGGTGATTAGAGGCTGTGGCCCTTGACTTTCATTATCCCTGTGTATCATCAGATTCTGGGTAGCCTTAAGAGTGGGAATGGAGACTAAATCTTTGAATTTGTGCTTTACAGCTGCCGGAGCATGGATTGGCTCCAGATGGTGAAATAGAAGTGTCTGTTGACCTTGTGGCCCCTGAAAGACCTGGTCGATATGTGTCACACTGGCGGCTTGTAGCACCTGCAGGGCCAAAGTTTGGACATCGTGTGTGGGTTCTAATTCAGGTACTTAAGCAGCAAAAGGCTTTTTGTTTAAGAAAGACTATATAAGCTTTATCACGGAATTCTCATTTGTATGTGAGTGAAACTGAAAGCCTTCAAACTTTCTCCTCTTGCTGGTCAGGTTGTTCAAGAAGGCAAACAATTGCCACAAATGGTGGAGTCACTGGTCACATCTGGGCAGGATACTGCAGATCAGCGGAAAGAAACTGAAGTACCAACTGAAGAACCAGTAGTTTCATCTGAGACAATAGCCAATACCACCTGTGTTGGCCAGGGAGAAGTTGAAGATGGAGCCTCTACTATACCAGATACTGTTTCTATTGTGGTGCGTCCAATTAGTGAAGAGGATCTTGTTGTGTTGGATGCGAGTCCTGTTGCAGTCCAGCCTCAGGAAGTTGCAGAAATTGAATACCTGGTGAAAAGTCAAGAATCACCTGCACCAGTGAACATAGAGTCTCAGACAGATGATCCAGGGAAGGGTCAGGATGAAGCTCAGGATGTTGATATGGAAAGTAGTGAGCTTGGAAACTTTTCCATGGTAGAGATGCCACTCCCATCTACTGAGAATGGCTTTGAAGGGCTCTCTAATGAGAGGGAGCGACTTAAAGCAGCAGCAGAAATTGATTCTGTGGATGCTGTGTTAGCAAACCTTGAAGCCATGGGGTTCACACAGAAGAACCTCAATTTGGATTTGTTGAAGAAGAATAATAATGACATGCAGCGCACCCTTGATGACTTGGTGAGTGCATCGGAGTGGGATCCCATGCTCGAAGAGCTGGAGGAAATGGTATGTGTTTCATTCTCTCATCCTTAACAATCTTCAAATGAAACGTTACTGTTTTGTGTGGGTTGAGTTGGTCTTTGCGACCGATTTATTTGACAGTTAAAAGTACACAAAAAGAGAGGGAAAAAAAAGGGTTTATGCATCTTTCAGATTAGTAGCCTTTAAAATTCACCCAGTGTCTTGATTGCATGAGCAGGGATTTTACGATACAGAGATGAATCGTCGTTTGATGTTCAAGAACAAAGGCAGTGTAAAGCGTGTGGTGAAGGAACTGGTTCAGATGTACAAGGATCCTTCCATTACTGGAAAGGAGCAGGTTTAGGGTTGAAATTGATTCCGATAAAAGGTCTGCTTGAATTGCATGAAGATGAGTACCCTGAAATGACATCATGATGTGTTGTGTAGATGACCAAAAGAGACAAATGAAGGTGAGTATGTTGTATTATAGACAGCTTGCAGTAGCAGTGCCAAACCTTTTTGTTTTCAGAAAGTTAGCTGTCTGTTCACTCATGAAACAGCTTCAGCAAACTTGGAGCATTGCTTGATGATGGACAACTGGCTGCAAGGGGTGCAACAATGGAATACCTGCATAAAGCCAGAGTTTGCAGGCAAGACAAAACTTTTTCCTGATCTGTTTGGAGAGGAGAGTGGTTATGTGACTGTCATTTGCCACCAGAACCAAAGATTTTGATTGCAGGCACAGTTTTTGCTAGTCTTTTATTGTGAAGCATACAACAGTGTAGGAGTTGTGAAGGCTATTGCAAAACCCTCACTTCTTTCACAATGGAAAAGAGAGTGTTGTGGAGTGCGTGGGGGTACAAAAAAAGGCAGGGAGGACAAAAATGTTCAGGACTCTTGTTGTAAAAAGAGTGGAAACTGAGAGATATGTCCAGGACAACAGTGAAGATGTACTGAAGTGCCATATGTTATTACACTTGATTGTGGTACTTACCTGTTTATAAATAAAGAGGCAACAGTAGCATGCTTTAGCATGCTTGTGTAAACAATCTGTATATCTATATGGTTTTCAAATTGCTTTCTTCTGTGTTGTGTTAGCTCCAGGTGGTTTTAGAATTTGAAGGCAAGTTTTGGAATTCTGTAATCTATGCAGAAGTAGGCAGTAGCTTAGTCAAATGATTAAAATAGTTTAATCCTATGTGCTTAATACTTTGGAGACCAGTTACACCTTTCTTGCACATCCTTTTGTGTCACCTTTTCATGTATCCATTAGGAGCCATATATTACATCTTGATGAATGCCATATACTAGAGCCTTCCATCACTGAGTTTTGTATTTTCTTGTTTTCTTGTAGCTAAATGTCTAAAGTTATATTCACTTCCAGTTTTGGCAAGAGGTTTTGTCAATGGGTCTTGAAGATTTGAAACACGAAGAAAAGCTGCAGTACCCATCGACAAATCTGTGAACATTTGAATAAGAGAGAAATAATGCACTAGTTGAGGAAGAGTTAAGTTGAGAAATAAGCAAATGAGAGAGAGAAAGAGTTGAATAAGAATGAGTAGCAAGCATGAAGGGGGATATATTTAAATGACATAAGCAAATCAAGTGAAACATTTGAATGAGAGTGTGAAGCAAAGCAAGAGAGAGATATATTGTGCAATGTATTGTCCACAAACCACAGAAAATTTGGGGAGTAGTTCCCAAGCATTTTCATACCCAAATTCTACAGAGCAAACATAAAAGGGATCAATCCAAAGACACAGAGAGAAAGAGCAAAGAGAGCAGTCCAAAATGGGTCCAACAGTAGAATGATCTTGCAAGAGGCAAAAAATCATTGTGTTTCTTTGCAAGAAGAAAACCATGTGTGGTACCCCAGAAAGGAGACTCTTTGTCAAGTGCAGTTGCAAGAAGATGGATTTCTTGATGGGTTTCTTGACATGGATTTTCTAGGCTCTTCTCTAGTTTTTTGTTTGTACAAAGAGAAACAGAAGAAGGACTGGCCCATGATGATGGGGATGGGAAGATTTCCAAGATTGGGAAGAAACTCAGCATGGCAAACGAGCTTTGCAAAATGTCTCCCATTTGTACTTTGAGAGAAAATGGAGAATTGTGGAAGAGTGTACAGCTTTCAGAGAGAAGCTGCTGCTGCTTGCTTCACTCCAATTTTGCCAGGGATGCTCTTTTTTTTTTTTTGGTTTTTGCTGCTGGCTCTGGGGTCTTTTTTCCTGCAGCCATCATTGAACCCAACAATGTTGTCATGACAATCTCGCTCTGTCTCTCACTACCTACCTGCCTGAATTCCTAAACTGCATTCTCTGCAGTACCTTTGTAACTTCAACACACTTGGAGAGCGCAGTACAACAAAGAGTTTGTTGCATAATTAATTAGTTTTGAAATTTTCATTTCAACAAACAGAATATTCTTGAGGATTCAATATTTTCTTTCACAAATTTTTGTTATTTCAACATTTTCTGGAAATAAATATAATTAGCGTTGAAGCTGCAAAGGTGGTAGGGTAGTTGCTGCTGCAGGGAACAAGAATAATGCAAACTGCTGCCAACCCACAAGTGTGCAGTGGTGGCTGTAAGAAAGGCAAACAGACTACAGACAGATGCACACGGTTTTTGTGTGCACATTGGAACGACGACAACAACAACATCAGAAACATCACAGCAGGTGAACTAATGCTTCTAGGAGAATTACAGCAACAAAAACCACCCATTCCCTGCAACAAATTTGTTTTGGAGATTGGTCATGGTAGAAAAAGAGTTGTGATATTTTTCATTCCTACAAGTATGCTGTAATTTGTGTGTCAACAACTGCAGCAGTGGTGTTTTGTTGGCTCTAGCTTTCAGGGTAGTAGAGACATTGTGATGCACCCAAAAATGGGCCAAAGTTTGGTATCTATACATTCTAAAGGTCATGTGGAGTCCTCTATAGAGAGACATTTCCAGCAGAACTGAAGGATCCCCTTGGGCTTCACTATGCTAACTACCATGTGTTTCTAATTTGGTATGTTGAATATTTATCATCCTTATGTATGTCATTTAAAGGGCAGAGCCATTATGTGATGAGCTGCTTGTTGTGGTGTCGTGTGGATGCAGCAAGCAAGCAAGCAAGCTAGCAAGCTAGCAAGCAAAGAGTGAGAACCCCGTTCTGATTTGATGGAAATCATCTGGGATTTGGAGAGAGGAAACGATTCAGAAAAAAATGAATTTTTGCAGACACCAAGGCAAAAGATACTTAAACTTATTTGCAAGCCAACAGACAAAATCTAAAGTACACTGTCCCTTTGCAACAACAAATCGTTGATTCGAGGAGGATTGAAAGAAAAAGCTTGATTTCAGGAAAGCAATCTCAACAGTTCCTGAGTCCTGCTCACCTTACTTATTAGAGCATCTCCACCCATGCCATACACTCCCCCATACCAGCCTCCCTCCATTAGTGTGTAGCAGCAGTGTTTACCAGTACTGTTGGGCGGTTCTTTCTTTCTTTCTCGGCGGGTAAGAGTCGGGTATAATGGACCCTGGGCTGCAGGTTCTCAAAAAATCAGTTCTGACCCTGTAGCCTGTGATTCTCTTAAAACTCACTGAACTTACCCTGAACCACCGGTTCTTTCAGGAGCCAACCCCGAAATCAGTTTTTGGGCACCCTTCGAACCAACATAGAATAACAAACTGATTGAGTTAGCTGACAAAATTGTGTCATTTTGGGCACTCATTAACCCCATTTAGGCCCACTTTAGAGAAGGGTCTAGAGACCAAAAGCCTATAGACCAATTTGAAGCAAATTGAACCTTGAATTGGGCCCTTCTTCACATTTAAAAAACTTTTTTTCTTAAGGTAGAACGAGTGTGTTTAAAGGCTTAGGGTCGAATTCAAGGGTCCAATATAAAAAATGTGTGATTGATATGTGAGAGGATTAGGTTAACCTTTGGTCTTTTCTCTCTTCTTTTTATTTTTATTTTTTTCTTTTGTTTTCACTTCCATTTTGTGCACTTGGATTGGAAGAGCTGAAAATGCACTCTTTCTAGCAACCACCTTCCAAGGATCCACAAAAGTAGCCATGCTAATTCTAAAGTTGATCAAAAAATAGGGGAGCTATTGTGCTTTTACAATGTCCTCAAAACAAAACATAGATGTGTCTTCCATTCTTATAGAATTTGAGCAACAAGGGTTAAAAAAAACAAAAAAAACAAAAAGCAAATAAATGAGCAACCTTGGACCCTAGCTTACACTTTGGTTCTGCAATTTAATTTAGCTCTCCTTTAAGCTATTTGGGCTTTGTGGTACTTGCCACTACTAATGATGATGATTAAATTATTTTGTATGGACGTAATAAATTTTTTTTAATTAATTTTGTCTTTTCAAATTCTCCAAACTATGAACTTTCCTTTAAGCTTTTTTTTTGGGTCTGGATCAATTGGTTTTCCCTCCAAAATGATGCCATGTAGGTTGAATCACAATTTGATTTGTCTTGGTTTTGGACCCTTGTCTAAAGGCCTTGAGACTTAGGAGGACATTTAGTATAAAGTTTGGGATCTATGTGTGTCAAATGATCATTTTGAAGGGGGTTAGTAGATATTTGTCGAACCTATTTTATTATCACCCTATTATTATCTAATTTTCCCATATATATATTAAAACCACCCTATATTAATTATAATCTATTCTTTTAGATGATTACATACCTTATATTTTAATTAATTAACTTATAATTTTTACCCAACAACCAATATATTGCACCCTATGTTTTTACTCACATATTTTCTATTTTTTTTACCATTGTGTTCCTCCTCCCCCCCCTTCTACAAGCCATGGGACCAATTTAAAGCTCTTGACCAATAGGAATGTTTGACTTCATTGGACCCTATTCCTCGAACCCTTGTCCAAACTGGCCTTTAGAATAACAAATTGTTTGGTTGAGGGTAGAAATTTGTGTTACTTTGGGCACCCATCAACCCCACTTAGACTAACAAATTATTTGGTTTGGAGTTGTAAAAGTGCACAAGCAATCCAAAATTTCAGCCCATTTAAATAATGACTATTTAGTAATGGGATGACTTAATGCAATTTTAAAAGATTTTGGGTTTAGTGATACAAACAATCTTGAATGCACAAATATGACTTAAAACTTAATATCTAAACCATGGAATAACTTTGGAACACAAAACAATACTCATTCATGACTATCCTCAAGACCATGCAAAGACCCCCATTGTGAACATTGGGTTTCATCCAAACCATGCATCCTAATCACAAGATAGTTGGCAAAGCAAAACATATTTGAGTAAAACTCAAGTTTCTCAAATTCTCTAGTACTTTTCAAAATTTTCATCACTCCCAAATATTTTGTTGGATGAACTTCAATGTTTATTAAAGAAATTAGTTTCAAATGCAAAATAGTTGAAAACTAGAGTAGATGAAAGTGAAAAAGATTTGAACTTAATAGAAAATGAAGGACATGGGAAAGAAGAACCTAGCCCACAAGAGGTTAAAGTAGAAGTTGGCTTGCAATGTCAAAATGTACAAGCATCAAAGTCAATAGATAAGAACTTTTTATTTAAATTAATTCTACAAGAAAATTATAACAAGTTTCTATACTATCATTGGATTCAACAATATGTAGTAGATAGTAGCAAGGAGTTCAAGTAGATTTAGATTTCACACATTTCAATAGGTTGCAACCTAATGTAATATGAGATTCACAACTATTACCCCTACACTTGCAACAAACGAGCAAGGCAACAAGAGTAAACATGACTTTTACTTCACACCAACGAGGCAAATGGGCAATTGAGTCCGTAGAAGATGTGGATGTAATGAAAAGGGAGCAAACTTCTTTCAGAAAAAAAAGTAAACTTGGAACATACCTCTAACCTCTCTTTCAAAAAATTTGATGGGTGGGACAAGATCAAGAAAAGTTGGCCCATAATGTGTGTTAACAGATGAAAAGGATGCAACAATGGTGGCTTGAACACTCCATACGCAAGAATGGAAACTTTCAATTAACTTGCAATATCTCCAAATGAAAGTGAAATCATTATTATTTAAGTACTTAGACCAAGCCCACCCTTTTCAATGATGGAATTTAAAGGAATAGCTTGTGGTATTTATTCAAACTTTGATGTCCAAGACAAAATATTAAACTTGTAATGAGATTAGAGGTCTAAAAGGCATACATTCTAACAAATCAATCATGCAACTCATTTTATTATAATTTACATACACTATACACTCAACACAAATATAATCCAAATCACATTTGGAATTCAAACAAGACATGGATTCAAATTTTAAAAATTAATTAAGTACAAAAGTTCTAACAAAAAGGGGTTCACAACATGTTTCTAACACTATTCCAAGGTCTAGAAAATGGTTGACAATAAATTATGCCATAAATGTAGCATAGGGCTTTGTACCAAAGCTTTACATTTTGAGAGGTGAATGGATCATAGATGACTATATTAGATAGTGCAAAATAGGAACATGTATATGGCAATGCAAACCAAGGCATGGACAAGATTTCTCAATTCCAAGAATTTTTATCATTCTTTAAGAGATCAATTCCAAGTGGTATCTTTCAATATAATTGACACCATTTATCTAGATGGGCATGGTTCCCATGTACGGTTATAAACAATAGGACAAGCACAAGTGTGTGGGTGGGACATGATCACATGACCTTTTCACACATCTCATGCTTTATAACCTTTAGATGTGAATTGTTTCAAACCTTTCAAAAGGGCTTTCAAGAAAGATTAGGACAATGCAATGGTTTAAAATAATCATTGCAAACTAGACAAATGTGCATTGGTTGGCTAGGTAGGAAAGGCTTCGAACTAATCATTGTCTACAAAGAACATCAAGAGTGATTTTAAGGTTATTGGAATCTAAATATTCAAATGCAAGGCTATGGATGACAAGACCAAACCAAATCATATGATGAAATATACATAGTAACACCTACCAACATTTCATATGAAAACTATGAGGATTTTGATGGAATAACTCATGATAATTAACAATGTGTAAAATGGAATTACCATATAGCCATTGAACATAACAACAAAAATAAAAGATGTCAAAACAAGGTTGATGTTGGTGACCAAAAACACTTAAATGTAAGATATTATGTTTGCATGACCCCATGAATCCAACTTCCACAAATGAAGTTGGTTCACCAAAAGTTGTTTACAACTTAATTATTGACCTTATAGGTGAATCAACTTGTGAAATGCAACAAATCCAAAATTTTGCAAATGCAACCCAAGGGCATTGCATTTTGCAAATATGTTTTTGTTTATTGCATTTGCTTGGAAAGAAAACAAGGGGTAGAAAATCATTTAATAAATTAAAGGCAATCACATGTAGTAATATTCAGTGAATATTTAAATATTCCACAACAAAAACTATTGGACAAAAAGGTAACATAAAAAATCAAACAACATAAAAAAAAGTAGAAGGGAGGTAAGAGGGCATAACAAGTTATTGATTCCACATTCAACTTACATGTAACTCAAAGGTTTGTAAACAAGTGTGCAAGAGCAAGTTTCATGTAAACTACCCTAGAGGAAATAATGTGTTAAGGGGTAGAAATCTTTAGACTAGTTAATATCATAGGCATCTTAGTAACTAATAGTTACTAATGGTAGACTTATTGTTTTATATCAAAGGGGTGAAGCTAGTTGGGGAGGCATTTTGAGGTGCTACAAATGGTAGGTAGAGTTACCAAAAGGTCTATAGGCATTGTTAAGGTGGGATAGTAGCTATGGGAGGCTTGCAGGCCCCATGGGGCAACATCCAAGGGCATTAAAGTTACTATAGAGCCTTGGGAAAGTAGCTATTCCTTAGTTAGGTTCATTTCCTTTTTTTGCCTTTTTATATTTTCTTTTTTTTTTGGCACCTCTAGAGTAATTTACAAACAAAATGGTAGATTTTTTCTTTAAACAACAAACCCTACCTTCATATTTTACTCTTCACATGACTTCTTACCTATTATTTGAATAGTTGTAATAAAATAAACAAGTGAGGGCAGTTTCTTTTTTGAGTATGAAGGTGTTGACCTTGTTCTTTCAGTCTTACCTCCTAGAGAATGGTAATGATTGGGGGATGCAAGTTCACCCCCTTACATAAGGGATATATGAAAAAACATCAAATGGGTAGGATGACCCAAAATTTGATTAAATAAAAAATAACATCAAAGACCAAGATACTATTACAAAAACATATTTGTTTTAGTAATAACATTGTGATTAACATGAATGTAAAATCAAGTTCATTTTTTAAAAATCATTAATTATGTTTGATTTGACTAATCTGACCAATGTGATTGAAACCCATCATCTAAATATAAATAATTGTGACTATAATGTTAATTTTGATGATGCAACAATCTTAAAATATTTTTAAAATATTATTTATTTTAAAATTGAATTATTGAAAAAAATACATTACAAATTTCATGTTCTCATTTGTTGTTTATAATGTTTCATATAAAAATAAGAATAAGGGAGAACAATTGAAATATCACAAAATGACATGTGAAAAAATGGAAGATGAAATTGAAATTTTATATTTAAAATTAATTTAAAAAATATAACATAATTAATGTATATGAAAAATTTGAACTAAATTTATAACTTAAAAACATGTGAATTTGAATTATATAATTTTAAAATTGATTTCATTGTGAGATTTTTCAAACTATTTTTTTCCCCAACTCAAAATATGAAAATAATGTAATTTTTTAAACTTTAGGGAATTCAAGATATTATGGAATTTAGTTAACTGAAAATTTCAATAACTTAATTATAATTAAATATGTTTGAAATTAATGTAACAAATTTTATATTTTGAAATTAAAAGGCATTATAAGTTTCAATGTAATTATGAAACTAAAATTATGAAATATGCTTATAATGAACAATATTAAAAAAAACATGTGTTTATATATTGCGCAATAATAACTTTTGGATGTTGGAATCATAGGTTGAACATGATTGTGTTTTGGAATCATCCATAGTTCAATCCAAAAAAACAACTATTACTAATATTATTATTATTATTTAATTTTAAAAATTAAATAATACTACAATGTTTACTATTAATTTTAATAATTTTAGAAAATAATTGTTAGTCGTATTAATCAAACAAATTAGTCAAATTTCTTTTTAAAATAATAAAATATTTGATTATGGACATTTTTATTCCATTGTTTATAATGACTAAAATTTTTATCATAAAAACGAGCATAAAACATGGTTTTGTAATAATAAATAGACCTAGGATATGACCAAAACAAAAAGGGCATTAGGGGATTAAAGGACCCATGATCTGATGAAAGCAAGATTAATCAACTAGGAGGGCTTGAAATTTGATTAGAAGAAGAAAAACATCAAATGATCATTGAGAGGATTTAAGATTTGATCAGAAAAGAAGAACATCAAGGGACCAAACCCAAGTTTCAACCATATTAGGTGAAAAACAAACACTAAAAAACAAATAATGGTTTTTGAAAAGATTCAACTTGATTAAAGTGTTCATATTGACTAGAGGAGATGTTCACCTTGATCATAAATTGAGGGCATGAAAGACATATGGTTTTTTCAATTAGTTATTTTGACTAAAATGACCTTTTTGACCAAGTGTCAATTTGGACATTTAATCAAAAGAGACATAAAACAAAATCAAGATGACTAAATTTAAAATCAAATTGATCATATATCTTCCAAGAAATGCCTAACCTATCTTACTTTTTTATTACATGGGAAAGTAATAAGTGGGATATTAAGTAGGTAATAATTTTCATATAGCTATATTATAATAGTTAGATTAACTTATTTAACCTATTTGTTAGATCTAGGTCTACAATTTTGTAGTGGGTTATCTATACGAGATAAGCTAGGTAGTTAAGCTATGTAGTTAGGTTAGACAAATTAAGCGATTAACAAAGTAGTTAAATTAGATAGGAAAGTATATAGGTGGGTAAGTAAGTAAGTAAGCCCATGCAACCTACCCATCTATCCACCCACCTACATTATTACCTACCCATACTTATTTATGTATCAAAATTTGAAATAAACATATAAATGAATAAATTGAAAACAAGTTATCACCTTTTAAGGTTTTGGTCCATTGCAACCTATTCATGTTCTTAACTAGCTAATCTAAGATATTTGAAGTAACATATGGTAGGGTATGGTAGGTAGGGAGTTGTGGGTAGGGTAGGCTAAGGGTAAGTTAAAAGGAAGGGAAATAGATAAGCTACTTACCTATTTTGACCTAATTACCTACATATTTGCCTACCTAACATTATCAAAATTATTTAAAAGAACCGCCTAACAATGGTGTTTTGCACAACTAACTTACAGTGTTAATTATTCTCCCATACTCAGCCATAAATGTAACGCAATCAGAGTGTCAAGACTCTCATTAGGGTTGGGTATTGGTGTCCAATTAAAAATAGTGATTTCCTTACAAGGCACTGTATACCAATCATCTCTACATGCCCAAACTGAGTTTCACACTATTTGACTCCAAAACTTCATCCAAATATAATAAATGGCCCATTTTACTACTATGGGTATGTATCCCGCAAAAATATTTCTCACATCCAAGTTTTAGTTACTGTAGTACCTTGGCCATTTCAACACATGTCCGACAAATAATTAATTAATTTTGAAATGTTCATTTCAACAAATGGAATATTCTTAAATATCCTTTATTTTCCTTCACAGTATTTTTTGATTTGGAAGAAATAATTTTTGAAAATTTCAACATTTCAGAAAATATCATAATTAGTGTCGAATTGGCCAAGGTACTAAGGTATGTACTATTTTTCCCCCTCAACTGTTACCATAAAAGTAAAACTAGGACTGCAAATAGGTGGGAGATTACGGAAGATTACTAATAGCAAACCACCTGGAGCAATGATTATGATTGGCCAGTCAAAACAGGGAGCAAAAGGCAGATCACATTTATTACGCTCCTCTCTGGCAGGTGTTACTTACTAGTCTTTGCTGTGCCATTCACCAGACTCACCAAATTGTACAAAAGTGCTGGGCCAAAACCATTTTGCTGACCCAAACCCATATGTTTTGACTTTTCTTTATCCAATTTTAATGTGCAGGGTGGGCATACTAAGCACAACTGCTGGGGAGGCTCTTATCATTATTACTTTGGCCATTCTCCAAAACACACAAGTTTCAAAGTAAGAAAAATTGCAAAAAAAGGTCTCCCAAGTGCAGTTAGATCTTGAAGAGTTTCGAGAAATTGCACTTCTTGGGTTTCTAAAAGTAGTAGCAAGGATTGCAGAACCCGAGAAAGGGCGAAATTTAGTTAGCTGTGTGGAAGGAAGTAAGGAAGTAAAGGTGCATTCACACTTGGTTTTAGGGACTCTAATGTTTTAGTCCCCTAACACCATGCTAGTCATTTAAGACTTATACCTACTTACCATGAACA
>Ga0116229_10004738_pt1 | contig 22276 bp, 16 predicted proteins | sample S1TSphgellanicum_3_FD_87313 | JGI IMG/M metagenome (GOLD analysis project Ga0116229, IMG submission 87313) | Host-associated microbial communities from peat moss isolated from Minnesota, USA - S1T2_Fc - Sphagnum magellanicum MG | ecosystem: Host-associated > Plants > Peat moss > Unclassified...
TGGTCAGATGGTGTGATTGAACAAGGCATGAAATTCACAAATGCTGGTAGAAAATGACAACAGATCTTCAGGTGGAGTTGTGAAATAAATCAATGCATGTTCACGCTCACCTGGTTTTTCCTGGTTGTACAATATGGAGAGTCAGGATACCCTTGCTTTTCAAGCAAAAGACATGTGATAAAAGCTTTTAAAATATTCCATATTTTCTGGGTTTTAATGTAACTTTTGCAAGCGTATAGAATATTTTTAATAGGTTGCATGTCAAGGTTCCATCATTACATTGCAGGAAAGATTTAAAAGAACTCTAAGACAGGCATCTTTCCATTGAAAGGCTGCACCTTCAGCCATTGAGTTTGGATGTTAAAGCTGAAGTTATCAAGTCTGTGACTCTTACAATGTCCGTGCTTTAACCATGGCTCATATATAGTCTGGCTACAGCTATAGTTACGAAGAGTTTTTTTTTTCTAAAGATAGGAAAACTAAACTAAGGGTTATATGATGGAAGAAAAGGTCAACAGATCTTTTCCCTCTTGTGATGATCTTCATGCGCCCAAAGGTCAAAATCATAGATAGTTCCTAAGGTTACTGATGGTCTCAGAGCCCTTTTCTAGAATGCAAAAAAAGACTGTTTTTCATGCCATACCCAATAGCTACTCAGGAAAAATTGAATTTATATGTTTTAACTTGGAATTCTTAATGTTATTTCAGATTTATGATCATTACGTTGCATTTTAATTGATGATAGTCACAGAGACTTTCCATACACCAAAGACAATCCGTAATCGAGTATCTTTCTTGCTTCAGGATACCCTTGCTTTTCGTGCAAAAGACATGTGATAAATATGTGCAGAAAAATTTATCTATTTTCTGAATTCAGGATACCCTTGCTATTCAAGCAAAAGACATGTAATAAAACAGTAAAAGGCTCCATCTTTTCTGGGTTTGAAAATAACTGTTGCGTCACATGAAAGAGTACCTATTAATAGGCTACATGTCTAGTAGCCATTATAACATCAAGTGAAAGACTTTAGATTTCTTTTTCTTTTGATAACAATGAAAGACAATTCATTGTTCAAAGAAACAAAAACAATCAAGGAGACCCAAGGAATGAGGGCCGGCCCCTCTCAAGGAACGGTGGCAAGGAAATTATGAAGTGCTGGTACTTAGCAGGGCTTATCAAAAGACCATGTAACATAGTAGGCTGTCCTACTGCAGAGAACAAGTCTAGCACCCCAGATCTGTCCAAAGCATGGAGGAGGGACTCCTTCTCCTCAGGTTTTTCGTGGGCTTACATAATTATCCTGTTCCACGCAATCTTTCAATATCGAATGTGCTCCTCAGCAATCATTGACTCTCGATGGGCTCTTGCCCCCACCAAAGCGCCTCCCAAAATAATTTGGTCTTGCTTTGCTTTGGTGAGGTGCTAAATACCAGTGTTGGGTGGGTATCTCATTTTTTGATACCCATCAGATCCGGTTTTCACAAAAAAATTAGAAAAGGTTTCGGTTCTCACATTTTATTTTTTAAAGAAAACTTATACACCGGGTTCGGGTACCAATTTTTTTTAAAAACATTTATCCAATTCTCACAATGTTGGTCCTCACAAATTTGAGAATACCCGTTCATCATTTCGTAGTTCTCACTAATCGGTTATTACTCTTTTTTCTAATAAATAATATAATGAAAATGTAAAAGAAATTATAGATTTTATTTTAATTTTAAAAAATAAATAATCACAAAGTGATGTTATAAATAATTTTTAAAAATATAACCAACAATATATTTACTCTATTTTCATGCTTCAACAACTTCATACTTTTCAAAGTCCCCTTCAAATTCTTCTAATTCCTTTTCTACATTTATATCCTTTTCAAGAAAATTTATTAAATTAGATGGAGATTGACATCCTATTCTAGAATCATTGGGCCAGTTTTTGTTGACAAATATCAATTTTTTAAAATTTTCAATCTATAAACAATATCTCCTAAAGTTATTAAGTATTCTAGCCAATATAAAAATTCTTTTGTATTTCAATTTGTGATCCACCAATGTTCAAAATTTGGCAAGCTAGAAAACCAATAGTTGGAAACATCGCTTCATGTTTTTCCCACCATTTAAGAAAACATTTGATGTCTTTAACATCCAATTGGTACCATCAAAAAATTAGCAATTCTCTCTTAACAAGCTCTTATGTTGGTTCGCTTGTACTTGCAATTTCCTCAAAAATATCCAAATTGTAATCTTAATATAAAAATATCTTTGTTAACATTATTTTTTTATGACTTTATCAAAGGATGAAAATGTTCATGATATTTGACCAACATAGGATATAAAAATTCCTTGTCATATTCCTCAACAGGGCTAACACCTTCATCTTGTCCAACAAATGAAAATAATCTTCAAAGGCTTTTAAACCTAGGGTCTAACCTTAAGGAAATCATGTTATGATTTTTTTATTTTCATATGTTTTTAAAATGAAAGGAAAGAATCCACCACACCATAAATTTCCTTTTTAATGTTAAAAACCAGCAAAACCAATTCATCAAAAATAAATTTGAAACTAATAACTGAATCATTAAATAGCCAATGTCCACATGATTGGTTAAAAACAAAAACAAAAACAATCCAGAATAATTTGAAAAATTTGCCAAATCAAAGGTGGAGGCATTCGACTAATAACCTTCATAATAATTTATCAATTGTAACAAAACACAATTGTAAAATGAAATTGCAATGCCTTTTGAAACATAATAATTTTACTAATAAACCTAAAAAATAGAACAATAATAAAATGATTATTATTTTCATTTAGTTGAAAGTTGAAAATATAAAAAATAATTATAACAATATTGAAAAACAAAAGACTACTTGATTTTCATTGCAATGTTCAATTTCCTTGGCCAAATTTCAGTTTCAATACAAGTTTTATTCTATTCTTATTTTTCCCTTCCCAAGTATTTTAGGCCAAATGATGCACTTTTGCAAATTTACTTGAGCAAACTTAATGGAAACATTTAATTTTATCAAATTTCTAGCCAAATTTTGTCTTGTAGTTTTTGTAGCCTCAAACAAGCCAATAGTCACATGCTTTGGCTACCACTCATTCCCCCAAAAATCAATAATTAATGCAAACACATCATAAGTTTTTTCAGACATCCACAAGTCAAAGCTAGCAATGGTAGAATGACATTCTACCCAATATAGGAAAAACATGCAATTATTTTATTTTTTCCACTAGCCCTAGTAATATTTCTTGTGAAAACTATATTTTGGACGAAAATTTTAGTTTTCAACATAAACATAGAGCTAACTATTTTAGCTAAATACTTTCCACAAATTAAATTAGTAAATTATTTTTGACATTCAAAAGACCAAGGTACTCAAGGAATTATTTCTGGGGCACATCCTCCTTTTGGAAAAAAAATTTCATAGTAAAAAAATTGAGATTGACCCTTTTGATATGTTTGCTCTTGTCTTGGTAGGTTGTTTTCCCTTTGTTTGATTCATTTGACTTTTCACTTCTTCTTCAAATTTCTTCACAATAAGCATATGATTTACATCCATATGTTTTATAAGAATAAGTTTTCGAAGGTTAGGGGATGCCCAAGTAACTTTTGGGATCCTTTCTTAGTATTTTTCCTAGAAACCTTCCTATTAACTTCACTCCTTCTCCCCTTACCATTTTTTTGGCAACAATTCACTTCTTTCAACGTGACCTTCATGTAGGTTTTTGGGAGACTTTTATGCCCAAGCTCCTTGGATTGCCCATAAACCCCTTTAGTGTGCCAGTAGGCTTTTCTTTCCATTTTTTGTGGGGGGATCAACTTCATTTCCACAAGGTTCATTATGCCAATGGCCTATTTGGGGGCGAAGCACTTGTTACACCTACCATCACTATTATATTCATATCAAATTATCGCCTTTCTTATTAAAGGTGATAGTCATAATAGTTTTGGTTTGTTTGTTTTTTAGGCCCACTTAAGGTTGGCACATGAACTCCTTCCCTTGGATGTGGTGGCTTATGTTCCTCCTTTCATGCAACTTCAAGAAAACATTTTAGACAAATTGCACGACCATTCCATTTTTAAAATCCTTTTAGACATGGCTTTTTATTCACATCATGCATGCTTGCAATCTTATGCGCGCTCAGGGGTGGGTGGATGGCTTTTTGTTCATTTAATCATTCCATCTTTTTGTTTGGCCTCTGATGTTTTCTTCTTTTCATTGCACACCAAGTTGGGCCTTCCCCATCCTTTAGTTCTCAAATAGATTGATTGCATTTGTGGCCAGCCCTTATATCTAGTAGGGACCTACCTTTTTTTTTGTTTCCATGGTGGGGAAAGGACTGCATCTCACAATTCCGTTTGGGATGCCTTCATTTCCATCACAAGAGACATGCAATTTCATGTTTTGAACAAACAAATGTATGTCCTTTCATCACTTTACTTTCAATATTTTTGTTGATGGGTTTACATTGTGTTATCGACGGATGGCATTCACACCTTGGTCAACATGGTCATTGATGACCCCATCTAAATAAGTTTGGTTTCATGTGTTGTTTCATTTCATGACGTGGTTGTGATGGTGGTAATTCAAACTGATGAAACTAAATGAAACTAAAAACTGATGGAACTAAGTTCTTAAAATGAAACCCTAGTTCCATCAATTTTTAGTTTCATTATGGGTTTCATTATCTTTGAACCTTTAAAAGGTTGCACCTTTAGCATAGGATGCCAAAAACATGCCAAAAAGATTGCTCTTAATTAACTAACTATAATGGATTGGTTAGGTTGCTCCAATTAAACAATCTTTCATCTTTCTATCATGTTTCTAGGTGGGAAATGTTGATTGAGGAACAATCAAATTTCAATACAAATCTTGGATGTAAAAAAACATTATTAGAGATCAAAATGACACCCTTCACACAAGTGCTCTTATAAACTATTTCAAAATGTGGGAAACATGGGCTTAAAAACCCTAATTTTGTCTAAGGGGGAGATGTTTAGTGGAAGTAGGCTTGAAAAGCAAAAGTGAAAGTTTATCAATTAGAATGCCATGTGGCATGCATTTTGGTGTAAAAAGACATCATTGGATTTTTCTTGGTTTGGACAAAGTTTTTAAGGTAGGTTGCTTATTAACCAAACAAATGACCATTTAAAATTGCATAGGAGTTAATTTACTCAAGGCCAATAAAAAATGAAGGCATTATGTCTAAGCAAAAATGGGTGACAAATATTATTAGCAAAAAAAATTATGTCTCAATGTGTATTTTTCTCTAAGGAAGGGAAGGGTTTCTTTGAATTTTTTAAAAATTTTGCTGTTTTTAATGTCTTTCCACTAAGAGTACATAAAATTGTCAACCAAATGGGCATATTCACAATCAGGGTACCCCTTTTTGGACATAAGACTCGAGTACTTTCTTTTTGCTATCTTCTAAATATAAATCTAAATGAAATAAATTTAAGTGAGGGATATTGGATAATTCAAATTATGATCATTTTCATGGTGGTGGTGATTTTTCACATGTGTATGTCATTATGCATATATATTTTGGTAAAAAACCAGAAATGCAAAAAATGAGTACATAAGCTTTTATATATAACTTAAGATGTTTTCTTGCATGAAAATTTCTTACACATTTTGTTGACACTGGAGGCCACAAATTCTAAACTTAATGAATATTAAAAAAAAAATCAACCAAATGGAAAAAATAAAATAAAATAAATAAATCATTTTCCTTATTGCCCTTTAAGAATGGATTTTGTAGCCTTCAAAAATTTTATATCATATATTATGTAATCAAATGCATTATATGAACATTGCCAAACATAGATGTATGCATCATTTATCCATGAAAGAAAATTGAAGTCTATTGCATTGTTTAATATATTCGTTTTGATTATTTTAAGATGAAAATTATAGTTAAGACAAAAATTCAAATTATTTAAAAGGGCTCAAAATAACATCTATATTATATCCAATTTATTCTTTCATATTTTTATTAGATTAGGGTTTCATGATTGGGGTACCAAAAAAAGAAAAAAAAATTTAAGGACTCTTTAGAGCTACTTTTTACAAATAACATTTACATGAAACAAACTTAAATGAAAAAAATTCAATAGTCCTATATAAGATAATTCATGTGTTAATGGTGATTTTCATATTCATACATTTAATTGTGTATGAATATTTCAGTTTAATGCCAAAAATGCAAAAAATTCCAAAATGAGTTTCAATGGATAACCAAACATGTTTTTTGGCATGTTTATTTCTTACGCATGTGACTAGCATCTAAAGTTAGACATTTTGAACCCATTCAACATAATTTTCAAAATATCAAATGGTTTAAAAAATGAATCATTTGCTTTGATTTTGAAATTTTTCAATGATTTGGTTTTTCATCAAGTTCATCAAATGAACATGTACTTTCATAGAAGGGGGCATGTTTTTGTTGTACAAAAAAATTGAAATCAATTGTATGATTTTATGCTTTCCTTTTGATTTTATTTTTTTTAAATGTATTTTAAACACTTGATTCCTTTAATTAATAGGACTCAAAATGACATTAACATAGTATCCAAATTATTTTAAAACATTTTTATTAATTTAAGAAGACATCATTTTATCTATTGACATATAACAATCCACTACAATTATAATAATGTAAAAATTTTTAAATCCAAAATTATCCTTTGCAATGTTTTTTCAGTTAGACACTTCTTTTTGGTACCCCAATCATGAATGGACCCATTAACATAACATCATTCTAGTTATATATACAACTAGAATTCACTATAATCATGAAATAATAAATGTACTAAAAACCCAAAATAATCTTTTACAATTTTTTTTTTGTTAGATTTTCCTTTTGGGTACCTTGATTGTGAATATGTCCATATATGTTCACATCAAATTCTCAATGTATTCACATCACATTCTTAATGCATTTTCAAAATGGTCCCAATAAGTCACCATACTTCATTTCATAACTTTTGCTGAAAGTTGGATAACCTATATAGCTAGGCCAAAGGGAAGCATGTCTATCATTATGTTTTGAATTGTAAAATTTTGGCAATCTACATGAATGCAAAAACCTTTGAATTTTTTTTTAGTTTACTTGGAGGTATGCTTATAGAATGTAATATATTGCACAAGAATGGCATTTTGAAAACAAAATGCATGCATGAATTTTTTTCTCATGATACCCATTGGGTAACATAAAATAATTTAAATATTTTTTTTTTCAATTTTTATGCTTGGTAATGGCCTTGGAGCAAGGAAGTTCCCAAAGTGCCCCTTGGCTCTTTACTTACTCACGTGAGCACTTACTTTGGGAACTCCCTACTTCAAGGGTGTTACCTTACACAAAACAATTGGGTTATAGGTTCAAACTTGGGTGAACTAGCACCCACATTGGTTTTATGGTAAAAACTAATATGGTTGTGTAGTTTTTCCTTTCAAAAAGAACCTTTCAATCTTAGGTTTGGCATTGTAAAACATAATTAGAGGCTTTTCGGTGGGGAATTTCAGCTGAATTATTCTAATTTTTTAACTTGTCAATTATGATTCTTGCATATTTTTTGAAACTTAAGAAGCTTTGACCCGAGTTTTAAAACATGGTCTCATTCCATGTAAAACACTCCCCAATGCTAGAGATTGTGTGGGTACAAAGTTTTACAAAAAATTAAAACAAGAGTCTATGTAATTACAAAGTTTAACAAGTAATGAAAATAAATATTTAACTATAAAGTCCACATATTTTGTTAATTTTTTATAAAAAATCAACTGTCTTACCTAAAAGTTTTGACCTTCTTTTAAAGAATTTTTTTTCACAATTCCAATTTCAATTCAAAGTCTAACAAAACACTAGAATCCAATTCTTGTGCTAGGTCCAGCAAAAGGTGCCAACTTGAGTCTGGGTCACAAGAAGATGAACCCACAATTTGTACCCTACAAACTGGATACCCTCACAATAGTATGTTTTATGTTTTCTAGGTTTGAGTTTATGAGTAGGGTGCTTAACAATGACCATATACATCCAATATCCCAACAAATATTTGGTAGGAACTGGCTACCGGCAAGTGAGAAATTACATGAAAAGAATGACTTTCATGTGGGTTGAGCAATTCAAACCAACCTGCTTATTGTAAGATTGATATTTGCTTGAGGGCATGCTCAATGATCAACATCACCTCACTCATAGCTCTCTTAGTTAGCTGCTTGAAAAAATTTGGGCCTACGTTGATAAAATTGCTTATTGCTTTCGCTATACTCTAACAAGTTTTTTGAGCTAATCTTGAACGCTTTGAAGCAGCAACTAGTGGCCGGTGTTATAAAAAGGCTTAGCTAGGGAACTGGAACCCAACAGAAAACTCCTTCCCAGGACCAGTTACCATCCATCCTTCATGGTGTTTGGGTGGGTAATCCCATTAGAGACTAAGAGCATCTCCACCCCAAAACTGTAAACAACTCCTTTATGTTAAAATAAAATTTAATGATCACTGTCCCAACCCACAAACGCCATAAAATTCCCTTTAAAGAGTCAAAGACCATTTATGTCTTTACGTCTGGACGAGTAATAGTCACTGTCCAAATCTACAGTAGAAAAAAGATTTTAAAGGGGTTAAAATGACCACTGCAAAATGGACATCAATAGAGGAGCGCAGCAGGATTTAGGCTATCGTGCTGCAAGATTTGATGAAAAGGGATGTTTGCAGGTGTGGGGTGGAGATGCCCTAACAGATAAATTATAGACTAGATTTTCGACTACCCATTACAGAAGGATGGATGCATCAATGAAGAAGATGTTAAATCAGCAATGGTCTTTATCGCACGCAGTACAAAAGTACTGACTGCTCCTTTTTTTTTTTTTGCCTTGTCTGCCCTTGGGCCGATCCATCCTTCTCTCAAAAAGGATGGATGATGCCCACACACAACTCCAGCCACATGTAACCCACTTTCTGGGCCTGTAATGAATAGTAGGTGTCCATTACAGACTCAAAAACGCGCATAGTACATGTGCAAAGAGTGTCTCTGCATCACCAGACACAACTTGGCCGGGCAAATTGGCAGTCATGGGAAACAAAAAAAAGCAGACATCATTGCTCTGCCTGCAATAAGGACACATTGCTGATTCAACCCCTAAATGTAAGAGAATGATAAAATACACTGAAAAGCGGACCAATTTGGTCTGGCCTGACATTTAGGGGTTAATATGTTTAGCGTGGCGCTAACACCCCCTAACGAGCTCTGTCCAGGGCTGGTTTCGCTTGTCTTTCTGCACACCTTTTTCGGCCTTGCACAGTTCTGCAAAAAACCATGTTTATTCCCTGGTTTAAAAGAATTTTCTGTTAGTTTAGACTAATTCATTTTCAAAAAAGGAGTTTAGGGGTTAATATGTTTATCCAATTGTTGTAAACAGTTTTCTGCCAGTTTTTAGGCCAATTCATTTTTATTAAAAGGAATTTGTGACAGAATATTGATGAAACCCTGTCAATCAGGAATAAACCAAAGCACCCCAAAAAAAAGAGGGGGAACACAAGGAAGAAAATGGAAGGACCCACTTGCAAGAAGACAAAAGAATCACCTGAGAGGGCTAAGGACAAGGGGAACATTCCGTTTTGCCGATTTTTCGCCAAGAGAAAAAGACTGGGAGGTGCTTGAAATCGCGTGTCCAAGCTTTGACTTCGGGGTAATTCAACCGCGTCCTCCGCCGTCCCTTCCTCGCTCCGGGATGGTTGCTTAGTTGTCTTTGTTGGGTGCTTGCCTCTTAATAGCCGGTGTTTTGGGAGATCTCGTTGTCTCGGGTGATCGAATTCACTTTGCAGTGGATCAGCAGAATAACTAGTGATCCGGGACTTGTTGCAGGCTTTAGGCTTTAGGGAACCCACCAATTTCTAGTTTCGGATTGCAGACAGTGTTAACTCAACGCTGCCTGCAACGAAATGCTGCTTTGGATCAAGCAGCGACGATCAATACTAAGATCCGAAAGCCATCTACAAACAAATGCTTACCTCATCAAGAGCATGGATTGTGTATTGCAAGAAAATGTAACTTGAGAATAGTATAGTAACACAATGTTGTATGTAAATGTCTGGAGGAACTTCCCCAAATGATCCGACTCTAATAATATCCAGACTCTGGAGTGTGCAATAGAGGGCGAAAACACATTAAGCTTGTTACCATCACCATATCTGATTCTCTTAGGTAATTGATGTACATCTCAATTTTATATTGTCCACAATACTTGTCATTACACCAACATTTCTGCTAATTGGGGGCCAATTAATGAGCTCAACTACGCCCAGGATCAGATTTATGTGAACTTATATGTGATCTTGATCAAGTTTGTAGAAGGTCAATTTCATGTGAGCTATGGTTGTTGTTAGAGGATGCATCAATTGATTCAATTAACCGTTAATCCATATGGGTTCGGAAGTTGTGAGCTCGTTATTATCACACCATTTACGTAAATATTTGCGAATATGCTCATAAGTAATACAGGTACTAAGTTTATCTTTACATACAGATATTTGAATATAATCGCATTTCTGGAGTAGACCAGCTCTCTCACTAATTACAGTGACTTCAGACTTCTGGACTCCACCACTGGAAGTTCCAGATTCTGCAACAGCCACCAAAACACATGCACAAACTTTCCTGAAGTCGGTGTTCCTGTGACCAACAATCTGTGTGTGGTTTCCTACTGTCCGAGTTCTCCATTGACTTTGAACAATCATGCATTCTTCTGTATGGTGGCCCTCATCAATGATGATGTAGTGGTTTAGGGTTTAGGGTTTTGAAATTTACCAATGTTGTGCAGGTATATTGTTTTTGATATATCCTAGGGTAAGGGCATATACAAATTTTCAATTTATTTACCCAATGGGTAAGGGTGTATTATGATTTATTTATTCCCATTAAGGTAGGGTCTGGGTAAACAAATTTTATAATTTTGGGTAGATGGGTAGTGTCCAGGTACTTCTTATCATATATCCTTGGTTAGGGTAAAAAGAAAGGTGAAGAAAGGGTAAATAATTTCATCTTATTTAATATAAATGGGAATTTGACACTTTGGAATTTATTTAGACAACTTTCATAAGCCTAAATCTAGTGGGACAATGCACACATGTGATATAAAATTACAATAACAAAATTTCACAAAAATACTTCAACTTTTTATTCTTAAACATAGATAAAATGAGATGCCATTGAGATCAAATTGGACAACATGTCACTTGCCCCATTGAACATAAATGCAAATCTAAAAATCAAAAGCTACCATATCAACATGCTTAACATAGTGATCCACTTGGTCTTCAAACTCCTCTTCAATTTGATCTAAAAACTTTGCTTCAACATCCCCAAAGTCATCAAAGGACTTAACCCCTACAAATGCTTCACAACCAAAGTGTGGATCATTTGGCCAATTCTTGGAAATTAATACACATTGATTTAAGTTTTGAGTTCCAAATCAACATCCTCGAAGTCCTATTAAAATCCCAAAAATAGAAAAAAAATTGTTTTCCTTCAATTTGGCTTCCCACAATATCTAAAATTTGACAAGCCAAGTATCCAACAATACGAAATTACATCTCATGTGCTTTCCACCACTTTAATGGATCTTCACAAGACTTTGCAATCAATTGCAATTTTTGAAAACATGCAAGTTCCCATTAATTGCACGTATAATCAAAACCAAATTATTAGCATTACACATTTGACTTAAACATGTTTTAATTAAATTTTATGATTGCTAAAACCAAAAACTTACTTGTTCCATGACAATTTGATTTTTAATTAATCTTGCACCAAACACTACTAATGGTTGTTCATGAGGGCCAAAATTTGATGGTTGTTTTGTGAAAATGAATTTTTTGATAAATTGAACACAAAAGGGCAATTAGAATTTTAAAATCATACCTTATTGCTACAATTGTGGTTTTTAATATTCCCATTTAATTACTCAAAAGATAAAGATCCTTAAATCTGGGATCAAACATTAAAACCAAAATCATGTGATTTTTTTAAAAATCAAATTGATGCAATCAATCCATAAATGGAGCAAGCACACAAATGACTTCCAATCCCAACCTACTTGCTAACAAGAACAATTTTGCATCAAATTTAGATGGGGGAATAAAACTTATTTAGATTTCCAATTCAAATCTCTCATTGGTCAATTTCACACAAAAGTTACTTACATTTGGAAATGCATCATTTGGCAACTAGTAACCACAACATTGATTCAACACATAACTTGATACAATCAAGGCCAAGGTTGAAGCAATGATTTTATAATGGCCCAAATCTATGGTGTTGGAATTTTGCCTTGTAAAGCCAATGTTTGTTGACTATAACAAACATGAATAACATTGCCACTTTAGAAACAAACCTTGTCCTCATCAATCTACTTAGTTTCCATGGTCACAAACTTGTAACCAAACAAACCTTTTTCCACTCCACCTTTCATTTTTAAAATTTTTTTTGCCATGTTATACAAGCTTGAATTGAAAATTGTGCATATTTGATGTTCAAAGGTTGTAAACTTGAATTTACCTTCCCATTAGAAATGGCATATTGACAAATTTTTAAAAGGGCATGGCCAAAACAAACACCTTCAAATGGTGCCAAAATCTCCAACTTTTCACAAATAACAGTTTGTTTATGGTTGCGTATTGATGTTTGTATAAGTTGATTCAACAAGTGATGAAAATTCAAGCTCTAGTTGTAGGGTAGTAAATGGAGAAGTTTGCATTGTTTGTAATCATGTCTAAATTCATGTGGAGGAAAAAACAAATGTCTATGCTTTTAAAAACAACATGGATTCATAAAACAATTTTTGCTTGGTTATTACATGGAAAACATGTTCAAACAAAGGACTAAAATTTTGACATGCCCCCAAACTCCTCAACAAACCCAAAGGTGGGTCCCAGAGTAAAACAGCGAAAGAAGAAGAGAGTTGCGGCACACTCCCTAATTCACAACACTTTAGGTGTAGGAGGGCATGCTAGAGCTTTAAGATGGGATTAAGACGAACTCACAAACAAGAGTTCAAGATGAAATCAACCTGCACAACCAAGAAATGAAGATGGTTAATGCAAATTGAATAGAAATGGCGTGGTGGGCTTAGTAGGGACAACTTCAAACACAAGTTTTACATAGCCCATAACATTTGAGAGGAGGCACCTTTCCCCCCTATAGTATATTATGTGCTTCTCTGTGGGGACTACATCCAAGTGTCACTTTTCCCTAGGACTCCGAAGTGGGAGTCCCAAAATTGGGACTTTTATGGTCCCAACATTTTGGACGCTTATATCTTTATCAAATCAAGTCTTTTTTGAAATTCCAAGGACAATATCTTATAGCCCTTAAAAATATCTCTCCAACGATGTATAGCACATTCCAATCGGACTTCATTTGACCCTTTTTTTCAAGGGATTTGTGATCAGGAGTCAAATTCCCAACTTGACTCCTACCCCTTCTTTGGATCATAACTTATGAAAATCAGGTCTAAATGAATAATGCAAGGGCACTTTAAGCATCTATGTTTCAAGAACTTTTTAATGGTGTCCTAAGGACCCAATTTGGTGTTTTTTTTGCCTTTCCAACCAAGGCTTTGAACATTTGCCACTCCCGCACGAATGTAACTCCCAAAGTGGGAATGCACTTATGGGTCATTGGGTTACATCCCTTGCACTTTCTCCCATTTGTGAGGGTGTGTTTCATACCTAAACACATTCTTGACCTCATGGGCCCTTACATTTCACACTTAGTTATGAACCCAATGTCAAGGTTGCAATAGATTTTTCATAATACATTTCAATATATTTGTGAAAATTTGAATATTTATTTTAAAAAACATCATACAAATATGGTTTCAATCTTAATAAAATATAATGTTGCAATGTCTTTGATACAATTAGAAAGTGAAAATAATTTGCAACTAATGGATGATCTTTTTAGAGTAACTAAAAGTTTTTTGTAATGGTTCTCAAATAATTTTGTTACATGGTAAGGTTGTATCTTCAAAATTTGTTTGTGCAATTTCCACGCAAGTTTCAATTTAAGGTTTTTTCAAAAAGAATTGAAACTTTACATGGAATATCATAGATTATTGGTGGAATAAATGAATCACACAACCCCATTCTAGCACCTTTCATAGGAGGAAAAGATTCCTGCTGTTGGAAATCATTTCATTCCACATTATTATGACCTAGGCAAAACCATATGGTCGACATGACACTTGTTGATCGCCCTAATAGCAACCTTGTTATTGGTTGCCTAGATGCCCAAAGAATTTTAGGATGGAATGTTTTTAAGCCTAAATACTAGAATTACACATTTGGCTTTGTTGTCCCGACCCTAGCCTTAGGCTTGCGACCAAGGCAAAAGGGCTTGTAAGGGTGCGGGCCAAGAGGAAGCATGGGAGTCAAGGAAAGAAGAAGCCCGGGAGTCACATCACATACTCCCAAGAATGTAATAAGTGTGAGGGAGTGAACCCTCACACTCACCAAGGCAACTCCCACTTTGGGAGATGGAGTCCTAGTGGACTCCCAAAATTTCAAAGAGCAATTGCAGGGGTCAAAACTCAATGGCTTGTGGCGTTTTTTATGTCATTGAAAAGCTCTTAAAACTTAGATGTCTAAAATGGGCTCATATTGCTCATTTGGACATTTAAAACACAAGTTATGGCCAAAAGAAGGGCCAGGAGTCAAACTGCCAATTTGACTCCCAACCACAAAAAGTCAGGAATCGACCCAATTTACTTGGCTACAGAGGGCATGCAACATATTGTTGAAAAACTTTTGACGAGAGCTACAACTTTGCTTCAAACCGCGTTGCGATCCGAAGTCTACTCGTAAAGTTATGGGGCTCCAAAGTTGTAAGAGTCCCAACCGGCGCGATTTTAGGACTCCCACTCGGTAGTCCCGGGAAAGAAAAGCCATTTGGATGTAGGCTCTGTGGCCAGCCACAGAGTATACTATAAGGGGGAAGGTGGTGGCTTCCCCCAAGTCCGGGCCGTGGTGAGTCTAATGTATCCGTGTTGCCCATGGCTCATCCTAACACCAAATGTGCTCCAACTATGCACTAACCACTTTGTGTGGGTTGTGTGCAAGCCCGTGTGAATGAATGAACCTTGTCAACTCATCCTAGTCGCATCCCAGAGCTCCAACACGCCCCTTTACCGCTCAAAGTGTTGTGAACTAGGGAGCGTGCCCCGACTCCTCCCTTTTCTGTTGTCTTCTACTTGGACTCACATTTGAGTCCTTTAAGGAGTTGGGAGTGCATCATTTGCTAATTGTTTCTTTGAAGAAAATGGATACATAGACTTCATTCAAGGAGTAGATGAAAATTTTGTGTGGCAAGTGAGAGCTTATGTTGAAGGAAGTTATGGTTTTGAATTGAAAAAAATATATATTATCTCAATTCCATTTTATTGCACACCTAAACCGAAAAAGTGAAAAATTTCTAACCTCCAAATGATCATAACATGTTTCATTTTGTTCAAATGATGTTCAAATCTAATATGTTACTTAACTTTTGTAGAGCTTGGTGTTTAATGTTTTTGTCTATGCTAAGCAAACATCAAAAGTCAAGTTCTTTGATACAGGCAAGCAAATTGATTTGCTTGTAGACCCATATGAAACTGATGTGTTCTATAATAACCTCAAGGATGATATGTTTCCAAAGCATTATTCATCTCAAGCATGGCGAGGAACATGAAATCATACTCTCACTTTCATGGAAGTCATCTTAAAGACATTCGACACCTAACTCACATGTTATTGACCTTACTATGGGCATGGGTACATGACTCTTGACCTTATTCCATAACCTTAGTTCATAACCACCATGCACCATATCATTGTATCTTTTCAAATTTGATTTCTTTTTTTTCTTGTTTTCTTTTTAGGTTCTAATACCCTTGCTACTATGGAGTCTAGGTGACATGTTTTTGGTTTGGAAGGTGATGTGGAACTTTGGCAACAACATCTATCCACACTACAAAAGTTTAAGCAACCCATGCCTATAAAAGTGCATGATTTTTTTGATGGAAATGATGACAATGATGATCCACCTCGTGCAAAAAGTTGCAAGTTCCAACTTCCATCAATGTCGTAGTATGTAAACGTTAGCAATAAGTTTTTGCATCACTTTGGATTCTTGTCTTACTCCATTAGCATAGATACCATGTAAATATGCTAACTAAAACATCATTCAATTTTGGAGATTAATTCAATTAAAAATCCACATGCAATCTTGATCGCAACCAAATGGAAGAGAGAACATCTATTCCATTCCATAAAACCATGTAGCTTTTCAATGCGTTTCCCCTTTTTTTCCTCTTGAATCTCTCCTAAGCTCTTATTCCTTTCTCAAGAAAACATGTGAATATCCATATAATCTTCTCTCCCTTTCCCCCAAAAAAATCCTTATTAAGTTTACCTCTAATCTCTTAATTTTGCACCAATATGCCCTCTAGTAATTTCAAGAAGTAATTATAACTATTTACAAGTCATGTCATCCCAGTCTTATTACTTATTAATGTCATCTTGATTTTTGTCATCTTGCCATGTCTCAACCAACTTGCCTTCTACTATAGCTGATGACTTATCCTAGTTTCATTGTCGCAACCATAGCCTTGGGCTTATGACCAAAGCAAAGGTTTGCAAAGGTGTGGGCCAATACTAAGCCCGAGAGTCACATGTCATGCTTCTAGGAATGTGAAAGACTTTGAAGGAATGAACCCTCACACTCCCAAGTGAACTCCCATTTTGGGAGTTGGAGTTCCAATGGACTTGTGAAAATTCATAGGGCAATTTCAAAGGCTAAAACTCGTTGGATTGAAATGTTCTTTATATCATTGAAAATCTTTTAGAACATAGATGTTTGAAATGGGCTTGCATGACTCATTTGGACACATGAAACACAAGTTATGGCCAAAAGAAAGGCCGAGAGTCAAATTGACAATTTGACTCTCAACCACTAAAAGTCAGGAATCACCCTAATCTCTTGGCATGCAAGTGGCGTGCAACATACCTTTAGAAAGTTCTCGATGAGGGATACAACTTTGCTTCAAACCTCATCTCAATTGGAGGTCTAAAAACAAAGTTATGGGCCCCCAAAGTCGCAGGAGTCCCAACTTTGGGAATTTTGGGTCTCCAACTTGGGACTCATAGGATAAAAATGCCATTTGGATGTGGGCCTCATAGAGAAGCACAGAGTATACTATAATGGAGAAGGTGCTGGCTTCCCCAAGTCTGGGCCGTGGTGAGTCATGTGAATCCAAGTTTGCCCATGGCTCGTCTTAGCACCAAAAGTGCTCCAACTATGCATTAACCAACTTGTTGTTTGGTTTTGTGCAGGTTTGTGTGAATGATTGAAGTGCTTATCAATCTTCTTAATCCCATCCCAGAGCTTTAGCACGCCCCTCTACCCTCGAAGTGCTATGAACCACAGAGTGTGCCCCAACTTCATACTCTTCCGTTGTTTTCATCCTAGACTCACATTTGAGTCTCTTGAGGAGATTGGGAGTGTGTCATTGAGAATTCTTAGGGTATTGTTAGGACCTCCATCTAATCTTGTATCCTCCATACTACTTTGTTGGTATGCCTAAATATTTCCTTCCTTACATTATCCCCCTCTTAAGTGTTAAAATGTCCACACACAACTTTATTACCTCTAGTTCTTGTAATAATTTCCAAGTGTAACATTACCCACTTCTACCTTTTATGACAACTTGATCTAGCATACCAAATTAGTTATATTAAAATTAGATAGTCTATACTTAATAAACTCAAACTACACGTGGGCTTGTTGAAGGCTGGAAGTGGCTATAAAGGTGTTTAAATCTGAGCAACTAGCATTATCACAGAAGATTGTAGACTTGAACCATGGCATTAAGTCGACTTGCTTGGGGCACTATTAGAAGACTTGGCCCCTTTGTAGGTAATTTGTTGTCTTTAAAAGTACCTATCGACTTGTTCACTTTTCATTAGATGTGACATGCACTACTAGTAATGGGAAACCTTACCAATGCATGGTCGTCTTGACAACTTTTCCACTAGATGTTGTGACGTGCCCCCAAGCTCCTTGATAGACTCAAAGGTGAGTTTGAAATGAAAACAACAAAAGAACAAGGAGTTGGGGCACGTTCCCTAACTCGCAGTACTTCGGGGGTAGAAGGGCATGCTAGAGCTCCGAGATGGGACTAGGAATATTGACAAGCACTTCAATCACTCACACACACCTGCACAAAACCAAACAACAAGTTGATTAATGCATAGTTAGAGCACTCTTGGTGCTAGGACGAACCATGGGCAAACTCAGACTCACAAAACTCACCACAGCTCGGACTTGGGGGAAGCCGCCACCTTCCCCATTATATTATACTTTGTGTCTTTCCACGAAGCCCACATCCAAATGGCATTTGTCCTGGGACTCCCGAATGGGAGTCCCAAAATTCCCAAAATTGGGATTCTTGCATCTTTGGGGCCCCATAACTTTGTGTGCAAACCTCCGATTGATATGAGGTCTAAAGCAAAGTTATAGCCCTTTTCTAGAGCTTTTCAATGGTATATCGCATGCCACCTACACACAAGGAAATTGGGTTGACTCTAGACTTTTAGTGGTTGGGAATCATATTGCCAATTTGACTCCCAACCTTTCTTTTGACCATAACTTGCGTTTCAGATGTCCAAATGGGTCATGCAAGCCTATTTTAGATATTTACATTTCAATAACTTTCTAATGATATAAAAAACTTTTTAATTCAATGGTTTTTAACCCCTACAATCACTCCTTGAAGATTCAAGAGTCCATCGAGACTTCAACTCCCCAACTGGGAGCTCACTTGGGAGTGTGAGGGTTCATTCTCTCACACTCTCATGCACTCCTGGGAGTATAAGATGTGCCTCTCGGGCCTTCGTCTTGTCTCGCACTCTTGCAAGCCCTTGCTTTGGTCACGAGCCCAAGGTTAGGGTTGCAACATGTTGTGTCCCAAATATAAGTGCTCATAGAGATAACTCATCACTACCCAAGTGTGCTTCTCGAATTGCATACTTGGTCTGCTCGCTAGTAGTTCTCCAGGTAATGGCTTCCATTACTTGATCAACAATGTTAATAAAGCATGCTAGTTTTTGACAATTTTCCATCACTTGTTTTCACCGCTCTAAATTAATATTTGCCCAGTTAATGACATGGTCTAGAATGGATACCATGTGAATCATTACAAAGGTAGGTCAACTAGAAGTAGAGATTTAATGGTGATGGAAATAATTTCGATACGCAATCTTTAATTTATAGTAATGGTGTAAAGCATAAAACCCTAAACAACCTATTTCAAATTCTAGAACGCCATATCCTTTTAGCAAATGATACTAGATGTAGTAGCAAACTATGTTATAGGCTAGATACTCTTTCCACTCTAAATCATCAATTGCCCACATAGCCAAGAATTGGGATTCAATAATATGGGCCCCTAACGTAGGTGGTGCTACCCTTACCCACAAACAAATTTGGCAATGATACACACAGTAGTACATATTGATAGTAGGAACAAATGACATGATATACTCCATTTATAACATCAAATGCAACATGTCATCTCTTATATAGGGTTTAATCCTAGCTCTTTCTACTAAAGTAATATGCTCGACATGTGGAATCATAACTCCATGAATGAACTTTCTCATTTTGGTGTCTATTTCCTTCTTCTTTGTGTTACCTTTTGGCTCTTGCAAACTTTCAGATTGCTCAACAAGATTTCTTACTTGGTTTTTATTGATTTCAACATTGTTAAGCTCTTCTTTGATCACATCTAGAGTAAAGAACTTTGATAGTGGCATGGTCTCATCTTCATCACATATGTCCACTATGTCTACATCAACTAGAATCTACTTATCTCCTTTGATTGTTATAGCCAGCTTGCCTTCCTCCTCAACTTGCCTCACCTCCCCTTCAGTGGTTACATCATCTTCATTTTCTTCACCTCCTTCCAACTACACTATTTGTTGGTGTGCTACATCTAAAGCATTAATGTATTTTTTGACTCGCTTGAATGCCATTTTTTGAATTTAGCTTTAGCTTCTTCCAATGTTTTTGTTAACTCAACTAGACTATCTTTCATCAGTTGATCATAAAACATTACCTTAACTTGGTTTTCCACAATTGTAGCCTTCCAATCAATGTTATTTTGTAGTTGGAACTTTTACACCTCACTTTGAACTATTTGTAATTCCTTCTGAAGTTTATTCACTTTCGCCATCAACACATCCCAATCTTGGTAGTGGGTTTTCTCGGTTCGTTTAACTATCTCCTTATGAAAGGCCAATGTGTTTTCTTGTTCTTACATTGTCTTCTCCATTTCCTTCAACTTTTCATATATGCTCCACTACTCAATTCTAAACTTTCAAACTAAATTCTAGTTTGAAGTTCTAAACTCTGTGTCTGCCCTCAATAAAAGTTTCCCTTGTTTTGCCATAGTTTTCCTCTCAATACTAATAACACTTTGTAACTTTTCACCTTGATAGTCTATTACAAAAATCAAATTGTGTAGCTCCAAATTTTTCTCTTCAGTTCCTCTCAATCTCTCTGTTGTTTCTTCCATCTTTTGTTTTGTCTCTAATTGGGTTAATTCTCTCTATCTTAGATTGGCATCTAGTTGATTACTTTTTTTTTCTAACCTAGCAATCTTTAGTATGGACTATTGCCTTTCCTTGATTAAAGATTCATTAAAAGTTTTGAACTCAAATACCTTCTTTTCCATGCACTTTTGGTACTGCTCCATTTCTTGTTTCTATACTTGGTTCAACATTTGTTTCTCCGCTTCTTTTAATTATTTTGCCAAGGCATCTTTCTTCCTCTATAGTTCTATGATCTTTGTTATCATAGCACAATTTCGACCTTCAACTTTCAAGGCTATGACCTTGAGTTGCTCAACAACAAAGCTCAACTCTTCATCAACATCAATGTTGCTCCATTCTCCCAATTCTTTTACATGGCCTAAATTATTAATTCTAGCTTCTCCTTAACTATGATGAGGTTGATTTTCTTCTTCTTCTTATGGTAAGATCTTTTGTTCACTTTTTTGTGTAATCATTTCTTGTGGTTGTAAATCTCTTTGGTCATGCTACTATACAATTCCCAGTGGTTGTTGTTGCTAAACTTCATCTACCACTTATTGCTAGAAAATCTCTCTCTCTAACAACTAATGGAAAGGTTCCTTCTATTGATGTACCAACTCTCCGTACAAATTGATTATCCCTACCCCATCGTCCTCTAATCTTTCCTCATCAATCCAATCTTCAACCACTTCTTCCTGTAACATTTTTATTTCTAATGTTTGTTTTGCCTCAACATTACTTAAACTTTGATATCTTATTTTCTATGTTTTTTCACTTGAATCACATTTTTTGCTTTTAATTTTTCTACAAGTGGTGCACTAGGTTTTGTCATTTGCTCATTGGATCCTCTAACATTCATTTCTATAGCTTCATTCAAAACTTTTGATATTGCAACAACAAACTTACCAGTATCCCCCCTCTTGAAGTAATGATACTTTTGCAACCACTTTGCTTGAAATTGTTCAAGATGCTCCTATTTTCTTGTTTTCACTACTAGAAATTTGGCATTTTGCAACTGTCTTATGCAACTAGTTTTTAGTTGCATGCAACACATGCATCTGGAAATTTGCACAGTTGCCTAAGACAAGTTGCATGAAAATTGCAGTTGCATGTGACAGTCGTATAATACAAGTACATACCGTTGGATTATATAGTTTCATCCACCCATACTTTATACTAACAGTTGGTCAAGCGACTGCATGCAACTACAGGGGTTGTGTTCACACTACATTGCATGTTAATTAACTGACCCAATTGTATGTGAACACGTGTACTTTTATTTTGTAATTAAATATTTAGTTTTAAGAATTACTTTGATTAATCTAGACTGTCCAAGTCGTAGCCATTGGGGTGCAAACACATGTTGGGTTTAAGGCTATGTCATTGTACACGTGGCACAGATTAAGGTTAGGGTTATAGGGTTTAATTATCAAGATCATGTCATGTGACAAGTGATCGCACAATGTAGTTGCAAATGCAACTAATATTTTGAAAGTTTGAATCGCCATGTGTCACATGAGCCCACTGTTAGGGTTAGGGTTTAGGGTTTTCATCTGCTTTGTTCAATGTGCTATCTAGAATTGCCAAGAGTGCCTGTCAACAACAGATCGATCAACAAAACTCTACAATCACTGAGAAACACATGCACA
>Ga0116229_10004739_pt1 | contig 22273 bp, 15 predicted proteins | sample S1TSphgellanicum_3_FD_87313 | JGI IMG/M metagenome (GOLD analysis project Ga0116229, IMG submission 87313) | Host-associated microbial communities from peat moss isolated from Minnesota, USA - S1T2_Fc - Sphagnum magellanicum MG | ecosystem: Host-associated > Plants > Peat moss > Unclassified...
CCCCTCAACACCCTTTCCCTTGCGGGCCCCAGAAGAACCGAGTTTTGGTTCGGAATCATGTCGGCCGCTTTGTTTTTGTGCATCGCAACTCCTCCACGCAGTACGCTTTTTAGCGTTTCTTAAGCAAGCCTTGGTAGCGTCAGACATAAATAGGTGGTCCCAAGAGTGGTAACGGGCTATGAGATCCTTTTAGTCCTTGGCATCGCCTCGTAAGTGAAACTTCATCATACGTAAAGCACTGCGTAGATTTTTCATTTGTATTTATAGAAGAGGGATCTTCTGCAGTGGAAGGTACCAGCCAGTCTGTCACTATTTCTAGAAGTGAAAAAATCCTTGCTTTACGTAGGAAAAGTACTTGAGTACAAGCCCTTATGTGATTTTCTACATGTTGGGTCAGTCTATCGTCATGGGGCACATCTCTATCTACTTATATAATATCCCTGGGTGGTCGTCCTTTAGGAGTCGAAGTGCAGTGACAGCTTTAGATGACAAAACCAGTTTTGGTCCCCCTTTTGTTTTCTGTGTACTGGAGTTATCCAAAAAGTCACTCTGTCTTTGGGCCTGCTTCCACTCCCTATCCCCTCTTTCAGTGGTATCCGCAAAAAAGGGAAATTTTAATACATCTCAGTATGAAATGCTGAAACTCAGCATTTAATGCACAAAGTTTGAGAATTTTTTTTGTCCTGTAAGTTCGAGCAGATTATGAAGGTAAAAAAACTTTTTTTTGTCACTACCCACCATCCCGAGTGTTTTTTTCACATGAAAGTCAATATGTTGGGTAGACCAACATTGCCAGTCCTGCTGTTGCTCTCCATGGGTTCCTCCAAAGATCCGCACAAGGTTTCCCACTTTCTTCCACCTGAGAGTATTGCGACCGGCCTCAGACCACTTTCTTCACAAAATTTGGATACATCTTTGCCATCCGAAATGCATCCAAATAAACAAAAATATAAAAATGAAAAAGAAACACTTTATTTTTATTATACAAAATAATAATTTAAAAAAAAACACATTAAAAAAAAAAAAGATAAAAGTTTCTAAAAAAAACTAAAACATGAACCAAGTTTAAAGAAATAGGGGATTTCACCGTGTCTGATGACGGCCACTAGGGCAAATGAATAAAAAATAAAAAAGATAAAAGTTTAAAAAAAAAACTAAAACATGAACCAAGTTTTAAAAAAAAGGGGATTTCATCGTGTCCGATGACGACCACTAGGGCAGATGAATAAAAAATAAAAAAGATAAAAATTTCTCAAAAAAAAAACTAAAACATGAACCAAGTTTAAAGAAACAAGGGATTTCACCGTGTTCGATGACGGCCACCAGGGCAGATGAATAAAAAATAAAAAAGATAAAAATTTCTCAAAAAAAAAACTAAAACATGAACCAAGTTTAAAGAAACATGGGACTTCACCGTGTCCGAAGGTCACGGGTACCCACTAGTATGAAATATAAAAATATTCACTAAGTGTGGTTTGGTCAAGCCAAGTTCCTTGTGTACACGAAAACAATTTTGGGAGCAGTTAATGCCACATTTCAAGTGTGTATGTGTTATGTAATCCGCGAGAGGAGCTGGATTACGGAAGAAAGTCGAGGTGTGAATACACCAAAACTATTTCAGTATTCTGGCTCCTCTTGTTGGTTACTGGTTAGTGTAACTGGTTTCCACACAAAAAGTTGAACTAGGTACATAAAACTAAAAACTAGCATGTGTTTCCGTAAGGGATTGTCCTTGCTTTGATAATAGAATCATGAAGGGCTTACTCATTCCATAATAATTAATATCTTTAGAGACAGTTCTGTGATACTTATGGATAAATCAACACACAAAAATTACACCTTGTTGTGTATCCAACACATGCTTCTGTAATTGGCTGTAATTGATTGCCCTAATCAGCTTACTCTCCTCACCTATTAATTAGATGATGTGCCTCCCAAGTTCCTTTTTTTTTTTTTTTGCAATTAGCCAATTTGATTGGCCCATCACTCAAAAAAATGAAACTATGGAGGCTCCCCAAAATAGAATGCTCTATTTTGAAGTATAGTGTTCCTTCCCTTTGGCCCACCTATATAGGTGAAAAGGAGGATAACATTTGCCAACGCATATGGGATAAAAGTGAGGTGCTAGGGAGAACATGTTTGGGAACTCATTGGGAACTTGAGGAACATAGTGGGAACCTGATGGGAACCAGGGAAAAATGAAAACAAAAACCTTCCCCCTGCCCCAAAACTTGAAAGGAAAAAAAGCAAGGTACCTTGAGTGCATGCCTGGGCCTTCCCATTGGCTGCATGAATTTTCTCTTTCCAAAAGAGTTTGTCACCATTTTTGGCCTGGGCCAATACCCCTTGCAAAGAACACCCTACCTATTGAGATTAATTAATTGGGGGTGCCTCACAAGTCCAACCTTTTTTTTTCCCCACAATGATCCAATTTGATTGGCCCATCACAAAAAAAAAGTTGAAACTATCGAAGCTCCCCAAAAATAGAAGATTCTATGGAAAGATGGATTGCCTCCCACTTTGGCCCACCTATATAGGTGAAAAGAGTAGAACTTTAGACAAAACATACTGGATTAAAGCAAGGTGCTATTGGGAACACCCTTGGGGAACACATTGGGAACCTTATGGGAACTTGAAGGGAACATGTTGGGAACAAAGGAAAAATGAAAAAAATCCTCCCCCCCCAAACCCAAAACTTAAAAGAAAAAAAATCAAGGCACTCTGAGTGCATGCTGAGCCTTCCCATTGGGGGCATGAAATTTCTATTTCCAAAACTGTTCATCACCATTTTTGGCCTGGGCTAATACCCCCATTATAAACTGGGGATACTTATTTATTCAGATCACAATTTTTATATTGTAAACAGTTGCATAAGGCAAAGAGCAATATAATAAGTTGGGTGCGTGGCAGAAACAGCCTCTCAAAAGTTGCCGAACCTCTCTTGGCGTGGCCTCAAAGTTGTGAAGCATTATGCATGGGACATCACAACCCAAACTCAGCGTGAAGCCCATTCTAAGATTCTGATGAAGGGATTCAGCGTGAAGCCCATGAAGATTCTGCTGGCAAATTATGCCCCTTTTCAAGCTTCTGCATTTCAGAATTGGGCCTTCTTGACAGAAGTGCTGAGTTTGAGAGGTGAACGAAATCACTGTTTGTAGCCTGAAGCGCTTGGAGAAATTTCCTAATTGTACTTGGAGGCCAACTAATATCAATTACTTCCCTACAAAGAAGGAGAGATCTTACACCTACCCCTCAATTGTGGGAAGGATCTTACGCCTACCTTTAGTTGTAAATCACTTCCATTCTTAAGGAGCCGGCCATAAGAACCCCGCTCTTCCTACGCCTTGTGACCTGTAGATGTTTAAGTCCATGGGTGGGGGACATTCCCAAAATTTGTGCACTACACACGGAATTTTGTTTTAAGTACATCACTGATATGGATAGCCAATATGATCAAACAAGCATGATAATGGGACTCCTTAGTCTTGGATTCTTTATCAAGATATAAGTTGCCACTGTGAGAAACACAACAGCTTGAAAGAAGGTGCTTTGCTGCTGGAAGTCTTAGAATTGTCACCAAACAGAGGGAATGTTGTATTCCACACATCTCTATCACTTCTCTGCATCTCAAATTGGAAGCTCCTCCTATCTCTGCTCTTTTCAACTATGAGTGGCAATGAAGGAGTCAGGGTGCCCAAGCCCTGCCATTTTCCCACTGTCTATGGCTACTGGCAAAAGATAGCATCGTTGTCCTCCTCACCATAGATAGTCTGGTTTTTGAATGTGTGCTACCGCATTGACCGTCACATTCTGTCATTTGATTCAAATGTTGCTGTCATATTAGTCTGCTTGGCAAACAGTGACTTCATGATCAGAGAGGAAATTACAAATCACAGTTGAGTCCATGAACTTTGAAGTTAAGATCTTGGGCATGGATAAGTTCACAGACGAGCATACTGATAGGTAGAAGATTTCCAGTGTTCCTGATGTCTAGATCTATCTGTGTTGGATTACATTGAGCAGGGAGATCTTGAGTACTACAGCCCATAGTGCAATTCAAGAGTTTCTAATTTGAATTCCTCAGACATAGAAAAATAGGGCAAATTTAACTCAAGGTAACAACATGCACATCATGTTGCAACATTTCCAAGGTGAGAACCCTAAACCAAGCCCCTACAATAAAGACATTACATCATGAAGATACAAACAATTTGAGACTATCTAAAGAAAGACACTGTCAGGTGTCTACTACCACCAAAAGAATGAATGTTTTTGTGTCAATTACAATATCCTGGTACAAAAGAGCTACAACACATCCTACACAGCACTGGAGGCTCTCAAGATGTCATGGCAACTGCAGAGTTTTAGTCGCCAAAGAAGTTGGTTTTGCCAAAGCATACCACCTGTAGAACTGGTTTGCAATCTATTTCCAAAGTTGGTCCATAGCTCACTCATGGAGAGCTCCCTGAGTACAGTGTTTATAGAATAACATAGAAACACTCATTGCACTGCCCTATAGTGACTGAAGGCCTCAGCTTCTGCATCTGTGTCTTCGTCAGAAAAAACTTCCTTTTCAAAAGATATAACTTGCCATATTAAATGAATATACTGTGTAGAGTTCAGGAAGCACCTGGAAACCACCAGTATCTGTTGCAAAAAAATGGACATATGGTATTATCCTGCCTACAGAATTCTAACCATGGAAACCCCACAAAAAGCACTCTAACTATTGATGCCCAGATAAAAGCTCAATTGCACTGCCAAGGGGCCAGGCAGCTTCAACAGCTGATCCTTTGTACTCCACTTTTTTCACCAGTGTAAGTTCCTGTTCTGAATCAAGTTGAAAGCCAGTAACAAGTAAGGAGTATTGGTAAACCAAGTCCAGACAAAGGAACTTTTGTTCCTCTTCAAGATCAATGGCACAAAACTTCCTTGCTGCTTCTTCAAAGTCCAAAGGCTTCACCTTTGCAGTCAAAGCTGACTCATCCTTGATGATGCCAGCATCAACAGCCCTATCAAAGAAGAAGGAGGCAACAAAAAGTTTCTTAAAACCATCACCACCACCACCACTCCAGATTCCACCAAATGTGCACTTCATGTGTGTGCAGGCACGGTCGGTATTCAGAGCCTTGACAACTAAACTCTTACACTTGTCATAGTTTCCACCCTCATCACTTGCCAGTGCTGTATATGTGTTATCCCCGTACTTATAAGGCCCCTGGAAACCTTTGGGGAGGCAAGGGCAGGAAGACCCATCCTCTACAAGCTTGAGAACCTCTGCACGAGCTGCATATAATCCATAGTTCAGGTAGCTGTGCACATACAAGTTGTATGTAACACCCAAGAGCTTGATCTTCTGCACATATGATTCTTCATTCTTGTCTCCTGCGGGAGCTTTGCCAGCATCTTCCTCAGACAGGGCATATGCCATTTGCACAGAACCTCCTCCCAGATCCACAATCCCTACTGTGTGGTCAAAGCTTTTACCCAGATTCCCAAGGAGGTAGTTCACTGTAACCCACTGGTAAGAGCCTTCTTGTGTTCCATCAATAATGTTCACCCATTCTGACTGAAACTTGAATGGACTTCGTTCCAGCAATCTATCCACCTCTTGCAGGAGTTCCTTTGATTGATCTCCAGGGAGTAATCTGAGCCCTGCAGTAGCACCAAGTCGCACAGGTGTTGTAGATTGCTGATCAGGGGGTACTACACCCAATGCCTCATCAAGTAAGGATTGAAGAGATTCTGCACCTGCCTTTGGATCTGAGGCATAATTACTCAATCCTGGTTTTTTCTGCTTGAAGAGCTCAAGGTCATCCCCTACCTTGACAAGCTGAGTCTTGCTGTCGAAGCAAAAGACATGAACTCTGCTCCCTGAGCTTCCTGCATCAAACACTACAGCATACCGCTTCTTTTTTCCAGGAATCATGATGTCTTTGGAAGGGAGATTGAATGCATCATAGCCTACCAGGGAGTTTGTGCCAATCGAGCGAGGCATCAATACCAGAACTACTGAGATGAGTGCCAGAGGCACACACACCACAAGTATGACTCCTCGATACCGGTAACATTTCTCAGCAAAGGATTCTCTGCGCAGTCGTGATCTCATCTTGCCTTCCAGAAGCTCCTCTTTCTCTGAAGCTGCAAGCTTCTCAACTTCTTGTTCCAGGTTGCTGCTGATGGAACGGCACCTGATCGTGCCTGCTTCCAGATCCAGTGTGACACTCCTTGTCTACACTGTGCTTGCCATGCATATCAACAAGACAATCAACCATGAAAGCCAACAAACAAATTCACACACCTCTGACATTACCCTGGACTTTCAAATATCTTTGATCTATCAATGTATTGCACTTGCATGCATTTGAAAGGCCAGCAGTAGCAACAGAGTTGATATTCAAGTGCAAACACTTTTGTCATTACAAAGAAGAATTGTGTGGTTTCAGAATCCGTAGATTGAAGATACAACCAACAACCATTGACCCATATGCAGAAATCCAATTCCTAGACCAGCAACAACTTTGCGAACTCTATTATGTAGCACTTTCGCAATAGATGAAGAACACAAAAAGTAATCCAACAGCAGTTACTGCCAGAAAAACTGATTCAAACCCGAGATCATAGTTGTGCATCTCTTGCCCATCAATGGATGGGCTCATCTGCTAGGCTGTAGAAACAAATTTCAATGCTGAAAAGAGAATGAAGAAACCAAAGAATCACTTGCCACCATATATATACACAAGCAGCAGATGCAGCATACAAGTTCATATTCAAGAGATGGACTGACAACCTGACATGAAAAAGGTCACCTTTGAGAAACCCTAGATTTCAAAAGCAGAAGAATCCTGAAGTCTGAAGGAAACAGATCTATTAGACATCAAAGGCTTATAGCTTTTGGAGCTAATGTTCCTGAAGCTCAATGATTTGGATGTTGACAATGAGGGAGGCCTAGTGAGACTGACTGTACTTATTAGACTGGACTTGCCACAGATCTGAAGATGTAGTGCAGGGAGAGTAAGAAAGAAATGGCACAAATCATGAGAGTGGTAACAGTGCACATGAAGGGTCTCACTCATAAATGAAATAAACATACATGAACAGCAGCACCAGCAGCACCAGCATAGATCACAGAAAAGAGAAGGGGGTGAATCCAAGCCAAACACATAGATCTGCATAACTATCTGCACTCAGAAAGTAGCAAATGAAATGAAAATGACAGTTACAAAACTTGCATGTGATTTAGCAGCTTCCCAACTAGATTGCAATGAACCTAGGGTTGCACAGCAGTGAGAAATCACCACATACCTTATGAATCTTGTGATGCTGCCGAGTGCAATATTTATCACGAGAAGTATTGATGGACGTCCAGATGATGCACAGACTTAGAGCTTCTCATCACTGTGGTCACGCAAACCAAAAAAAAAACCGAAGTAAGTTCCAAGATCGGGACTGAGCACTCACTCACTCACTAACTCACTAGGGTTTTCGCTTCTTGATGGATTCCCTTTGGAAACCTATTCCACAACCCACGGCTGATTGCAAGATCTCGTTACTTGTTCTCTACTTGTACAATATAGATCTGATGAGCAACTTTTCAGCATTAAACAATCCAGATTCTTCTCACCGCAGTGTCTTCTTCTTCGTTGCAATGCTGCATTGCAATCCCGGCCTTCCACTCCCTTCACGTAATCTCGTTGTTTTCCTTCGATTTCAGAAGAAGCTTTGAGCGTTTTGGAATGCAACGAAGAAGGCTCGAGAATGGGGGTACATAGTACATACTTGAGTTACCAGAGCTACTTAGTCATTCCGACACTCACTCCAAATGGGATTGCTGCCTTTCTAGAATAAAGAGTTCGATTATTCGCATCTTGACAGACTTTTTTGGCAGAATCATGTAGCACGTTATGCAAAGTGTTAGAGCAGTTCTGGACTAGGTCACCCTGCCACAGAGAGTGCACTGTGGTTTGAGAGTGACGCCGTAACCCTCTTTTCTGTGGATGAAAAGTCACATAATCAGCTTGTAGATAGATGAAAATTTGTGTAACCCTCCTCCCAATGGATGAAAAATCGTAACCTCAAGAGCATGTTGTAACCCTCTTGTCTGTGGTTGAAAAGTTCTGTAACCAGCTTGTAGATGGATGAAAAAAATGTGTAACCCTCCTCCCAATGGATGAAAACTAGTAACCTCATGAGCATGTTGTAACCCTCTTGTCTGTGGTTGAAAAGTTCCGTAACTGGCTTGTAGATAGATGAAAAAATGTGTAACCATTTGCTCAATGAATGAAAACTCATAACCTCAAGAGCATGTTGTAACCCTCTTGTCTGTGGTTGAAAAGATCCGTAACCAGCTTATGGATGGATGAAAAAATATGTAACCCTCCTCTCCATGGATGAAAACTTGTGACCTTGAGAGCATGTTGTAACCCTCTTTGCTGTGGTTGAAAGGTTCCGTAACCAGCTTGTAGATGGATGAAAAAATGGGTAAACCTCCTCTCAATGGATGAAAACTCATAACCTCCAGAGCATGCTTCTGACCCTCTTCTCCATGGCTGAAAAGTTCAGTAACCAGCTTGTAGATGAACCCAAAAAAACTATACTAGACATAACCTACAGTGCAGATGTTTGACAGCAACACCATAACTCTCTTGTCCAACTGTAGATGGAGAGTCCCATAACCAGCTTGTAGATGAACATGTAAGCCTCCACTCAAGGGATGACCCATAACCCTCTTGTCCATGGATGAGAAGCCTCATTATCAGCTTGTAGGTGGATGAAAAACATGTAGCCTGAACCTCTTTAATGGACAAAAACTCGTAACCTTTTGCTGTCTGGATGAAGTACACAAGAAAAAACAAGAGGGAGAGGCTATGCATGGTGAATGACTAGAGGAGGACCAATCTGAAGCTTCAGAACCTCTGCACTGTAGGTCATATATGGCAATGCCCAGAGCTTATGTTTAGGGTTTTCCTCTTCTTCTTGCCGTCATGCTCTTGGACAACCAGAGTGGTGTGCACAGTGCTACGGTCTGTGTATCTGAATCTACCCAAATCTCTGTAAGAAATTTCTTTGTTCATGAAGTTCTTGTGCACAGATGTAACACAAACTCGGGAAGTTTTCATGTACAAATGTAGCACAAATTTGTGCAAAGTTTTGTCACTAGTTCAATTCAAATTTAATTGAGTTCAGGTTGAATTGAATTCAAATTTCAATTGAAAAAAAAAGGGATGCAAATTGGTGCAAAGGTATTGAAAATCTGCTCATCATTTTCATCATCCATGATTATGATTCTTTTTTTTTCAAAAACAGATCCACAAAAACACAAATCCAAAGAGACACCTTTGCAAAATCCTTTGTATGGTCCCCAACATTTTGTCTGGAATTGTCAAGGGAGAGAACCATACAAAGAATCCTCCTTATACCCACTGCTACAAGTTTCTCTTCAAGTTAGCTAAATTTTTGTGATTGTAGCCTCATGACAATCATTCATAAAGACGATTTAGACAAATTTGGCTATAAATAAAATATGTTGAAGTAGTAACATTTAAGCATCCTTGTATACTGTTGGCTAAATCTACTGGAATGGGATGTAAAATCTGGTGATTTTTCTTTAAACCTTGAATATTTATTGAAATTTGAGGATCAGGAAATCTCAATTTAAAACACTTGGTGGGTTATTATTTAGTATGCGGTTAGTTCCTAGAGAATTCTTTTGTTCTTGCACCAATCCTTATGCATTGTAGCAACGCTGTGCAGGAGGACATTAAATCAGGAATGGGTCCTTATTGCAGACAGTACAAAACTACAGACTGCTTCTTTTTTCCCTGACTGCCCAATTGCCCGACCTGGATGTGTCTAGTGATGACCAGACACATCTTGGTGCTGCCCAAACACAAATTTTGTGTCTCATTACACACACTTTGGGCATGTGATACAAACTAGGAAGCAAAGAATAACATCACCCAAAACAATTTGTCTGGCCATCATCCATCTTTTTCTCAATGGGCCAAAAGGCAGACAAGGAAAAAAAAAAGGACTCATTGCTGCTTTAGCATCCTCCTGCCAGTCAGAAGTCTTGACCTTGCCTGCCCAGTGGGTAAAAATCTTAGTCCTTTGTCACATCTTTCTCCATTGGACTGGTATAAACAAGGCATCACAAACATGCTGACCCTGCCAATAGATACGATGTTGTACATCTACTTACTATGTCTACACTCTGAACACCAAAACAATCTGTGCCAATCTAAACAGTCTACAAACACCTTCCCCAAAGAAACCAGTTCATCTAATATGAAACTGGTTTTAATAAGGTAAAACTTCCAAAAGTTGGATCCAATGCGATAGTCCCTGTCCCTGTGGGGGCAGGGCGCAATAAACCTGTTACCAGAGAGGCAAGAGGTAGCAACTTTTAATACTTGACCATGTTTTCCATGAAAAAAGAACTTTGATATTGAAAATGTGGTGAATTTTTGCTTGGAAAAACACTTTTTACACTTTAAAAATACAGGCTACTTTTCAAGTGGAAATTGAGGGCCACAGCAAACCAGTACCCACCAGTGCGACATCCACTGGATGCCCATTATTACTGAGCTGTGGATGAACCTCAACTGAGTTAACATTTGGTTTCACCTTGGTAACCAATTCTGTAGGAAATAGGTCTCATATATAGGTAGAGGTGTGGGAAAATAGGTAACTACTAAGTAGGTGGTTTATTCACAGGAAAGGGTTGTTTTTACTACCTACCTATTAACAACCCATAAGTAGGTAGGTAGTAAGAAAAAAGCAACCAAGCTAACCACATGTTTAGATAGGGAACTGGAACCTAACAGAAAACTGTTGCCTTACCACTTACCATTCATCCTTCATGGTGTACTGGTGGGTGCTGGTTCACTATGGCCAAAATTGAGGATGTTTGCCCACACATTAGCTTTTTACACTACTTGCATCTGCCATTTCAGAAGCTTGTGCAACTACGCCAGATAATGAAGTTATTTTGTCTTTGGGCCCTACTGTGATCCTTCAATTCCCATTTCATGCTCAACTGAATGGAAACTAGAAAGTGATTGAAACTGGGTATCACTCTGCATCATGTGCAGGATTTGATTCTCACAAGATCTGGGTTTATGGAGGGTGTTAGCCAGTGTTGTGCACCTATATCTTTTATCCATATATACCCGGCGGGTATGGGTTGGGTACATCCATGGCTCTAACCTATTTTCTTAAAACTTATATATTCTAATGAAGTGCATACCAGGAATATATACGTCTGAAAAAATAATTGCCTATTGATACCATTGGGTATATGTAAGATGTTATACTGATAAAATTACTGTAAAAAAATAAAGAATAAATTCCATTGCATTTGAAAACTACTCTAATAATTTCAAAATGTGAACATTTTTTATTCTTACTAAATAAATTAAAAGTACATACTCTTCTTTTTATCCCAACCCTGGGTATACGATGGGATTACTTATACTATATCCATCTACCAAAAATTATAATGTTTTATATTCAAAACCTAACCTGATGAGAAAAATGAATCTTAATATACCCTCGCCCTAGGATATATCATAAAAATTATATAGACACAACATTGCATTGATTGTTATAGTAACCGGTTGTTACCAATGGGTAACCAGTGAGGCATTATCATTTTGAGAATTTGGAATAGTTTTTATTGGACAGCAGGTAATTAGTCTTGTATAATCAGCAATAGGTCTGTTGAGATAACTAGTAATAGGTTTATTATGTTAACATGTCTACTGATAGAACAGGTTTGTTGATCAACTTGTGGCCAGTAGCCATTTTAATTTTATTTTGAACCACTAAACTATTGTATTGGCTAACAACTATTTAAATTAAAATAACACTGTGTTTTGGTATAAGTAGTTGACGATTAGCAAGAACAGAAAGGGGACTTGAAAGGGATTGGAATTGAAAAGGGATCTAATTTTCTTCCAATCCTCTTCAAGTTTTTCTAATCCAATTTTGATCTATTTTAAATCTTTCTTATAATGTGTGTATTTTGTTAATATGAACATCTTCATGTTTTTTATTTGTCCTTTTTTTTCATTCTCAAATCTAAGTTACAACATACGTGTTTATGTTTGTATACAAGTAAGATTTTGAATATAAGAAATAGTTTTGTGTAATTTGAAAGCATAGAAAACACCCTTAACACACTGGTACAATTGACCCTGATTTAATATTATTTTTTATTGTTATGTCATTCTAATTATTATTCTTTTGATACTATATACAAATATAGATTTTAAATCATGTTAGAATATTAATTGGATAATTATTAAAGGTTCCTACTTTGGTTAATGTTAATGCACATCCATAGTTGTTAAATTGCATTAAATGAGGCTGATTTTCATCACCAACTTTGGTTAATTAGCCACCAACAGTTTATGTCCCTTAATAAAATTCATGTTTTTACCTATTAATAAGATGCATGTTTTTGTCCATTAATTAAAAGCATCTTTGAGAGGTCCACATGTTTAAAGTTAGGTGCAATGGGAAGGTTTCTCCAAATTATTGCAAGATGTTTGTAATGGGCTCTTTTATATGCTCACGCTTTCAATTGATGTCCTTTGAGGAGAGGAAACATTATTATTGCAATTATATTTGCAATACTTGTTTTGTTCTAAGATGGATTGATCATTGTTGTGTGTGTCCATTAAACTTGGAATCTAGCATAGGTTTAGATTTTGTAGTGAAGATCAAAAGGTTGAAATGCAAGTGTTACAAAGAATATAAAATATTTCCTACATGGTTATGTAGCTGCAAATCCAGGCTTGAGGTTATTGAGGTGGAACCTTTTCAATTGATTACTTCAACACTTGATGATGTGAATTAATAATCATTGACCCACATTTTCAATTTTATTTCATTCATTGATGCCTTGATGTGAAACATTTAATTGGTTTTCATGTTTTTACAACACCTTTTTTTTGGACTAGTTTATATCATTTTGAACCTTGATTTGATGGCTTGTAAGTATTAGCCTTTTTTTTCATTTTTGGGTTGTTTCAAATGTGGCAAAAAATTATACCAACAAAAAGCACATATGGTGAAGATAAAAAAAAGTTCCCAAAATATATTTGGCAAATGCTATTTTTATAAAAAAGGCCTTTGGGCAATTACATAAAAGGCCACAAAACCCATGGTGGCAATGAGGCATATTTCTTTGGTTATATCCTTTGGCTACTAAAGCCCCAAATCCCTCAATATATGGCTAGAAACCTAAGTTAAGAAATGTTATCCAACAACAAACATCTAAGAAGAAGGGCACAAAATCACTAATAAAATTTAAGCATATTGGTTTCGGCCATTTGCTAATTGAACATTAGACCACATTTCATAGGTATCCTCATAAGGAAAGTTGTGAAGTGTGAAAAACTTATGTACATACATAGAAACAACCAACTAGAAATCATTGTTCAATCTATTTTGCACTTTGTTCTTCAAGAATGCAACAAAACCAAAACATCATTCATCTTCAACAGAACCAAGCCCATGAACCATGGTAATCTTTGCCACCTTTAAGTATTCAGGAAAATCATTAAACAACAATTGTGATGCATGGATCACTCACCACATGCATGTGAGAGGATTGATGATGGTAGGGTTAACCTTGTTAAATGTAAGAGCCAGGATTTCAGCCATGGCTTGAGCATCATTGGATTTCATGGTCAACTTAAACATGTTTTGTTGAGCATTTAAATCCCAACTTGAAAGAATGGCGAGAACCATAGGGGCAAATTTTCCATCCTTGGGATGTCCACATGGACGTGGGCTACAATAAAATTTCTTCAACACTTCAAGATGTTAAGGAAATGTCACATCTACGTTTGCTTGTAGCTAGTATTGGGGATAAACAATCCCCATAGCATCCATGATTGCTTGTTTAGGAAATCGTGCATCCAACTTTATTATCAAGCCTTTTGCAACATTTGCCATCCAACATAAAACAAAACACGACAAAGGTAAAAAGATTAAAAAAAAGACCATTTAAGTACATGGTTTTACAAATCTGACATTTGGGCAAATACATAAGAAGATTGGACCATAGTCCATGGTTATGGAAATTTTACAAAAGTTAAAAAGAAATTACAAGACCATCCCAATTCAAGTGATTTTACAAATTGGACAAAGACAAAAAGATAAGGAGACCAAACCACAATTCATGGTTATGGAAATTTGACAAAGGTAGAACTTAGATAATATAAAAGGTCCATAGATTGAATTCATGGTTTTAGAAATTTAACAAAGGCAAAAAGATAAGAAGATAGGGGCTAGTTCATCTTTATGGAAATTTGACAAAGGAAGAAAATTAATATGTGACCATATGATTTCATGGTTTTAGAATCTCACAAAGGGAGTTCAAGAAGAGAAGACCATATGAATTTAACATTCTAGAATCTAACAAAAGCAAAAAGATAATAAGACATGTAACTTCATGGTTATGGAATTTGATAAAGGCAAAACATATGAAAATCATGTAGGTTCATGGCTACAAAATTTTACAAAAGCAAAATATAAGAAGATTGATCTAAGTTCAAAATTCCATCTAATTTGATAGAGGCAAAACATATGAAGATTGATCTAAGTTTAGAGTTCCTGAATCTTATGAAGGCCAAATATAAGAATAATCATTTAAGTTCATAATTCTAAAATTTGATAAAGGCAAAGCATATGAAAATCATGTAGGTTCATGGTTACAGAATCTAATAGAGGCAAAATATAAGAAGATTGATCTAAGTTCAAAGTTCCATATAATTTGACAAAGACAAAACGTATGAAGATTGATCTAAGTTCAAAGTTCTTGAATATGATAGAAACCAAATATAAAAAGATTGATATGAATTCAGAGTTCCAAAATCTGACAAAGGCCAAATATAAAAATATTTATTTAAGTTCAAATTTTCAAATTTTCAAATTTTAATAAAGAAAAAATATATGAAAATACCTTAAGTTCATGGTTATAAAATTTGGTATAGACAAAAGATAAGAAGATCATAATTAAATTCATGATTATGGAATTTAACAAAGGCAAAAAGCTAAAAATACCATCTAACTTCATCCTCTTGGAATCTTATAGAAGCAAAAAGAGGTGAAAACCATCTAAATTCATTGTATTGGAGTTTGACAAAAGTAGACAATTAAGAAGAGCTTCATGGTTCATGGGATGTGACAGAAGTAGAAAGATAAAAAGACCATCAAACTTCATTAAAAGTACTTAAATGAAACCAAATCTACAAAATTTATATCAACAAAAATAAGGTTGAAAGATTTATGTTTACATTTAACTTTCACAAGCTGTACCACTATGGCAAATGCAACTTGTGTCGGTAGCATAACATTTGTAACAAGGCATAATACACCCCAATGAGCCCATATGTTTTCAATTTATAACAAATGCAAGATGTTTGATGCACTCTATGTTAAAATCAATCATCCATTTTATATGGATTTGTTGGTGGTCACCTTGTAATAAAATATGGAAGGACCATAACACATCTCCCTAGAATGACATAGTGGCATCATAGTACAAACTATATAGCTGACCTTGGCATACTTTGATTGTAGCTATGAAATCGGATATGAAGATATCCCCTTGTTGTGCAAATTTGAGTAGGGATTGCATGCTTTCCATAAATGGCAGAATACAAACCAGCCCAAACAGCATATGAACATTAGAAAAAAGACCCAAATTGGTCTACACATACACAACACAATGCATAATTGCCAATATACATCATTTTTGGGATTTGCAAGAAAAAAAAGAAAAAAGAAAAGATAGACCATGTTATCATGATAATCACCTAAACCAATAACATAAAAATAAAGAAATTTAGAATGTTGCATAGATGTAGAATGGCAGTTTAGGGAGATAGAAATACCTTTGCCACAAGGACTATAAAATAGTCAACTTGCATTATTGCAAGCAAAGGGCAATATTCTACCATGATCCTTTCAATGGATCAAGCATGGACATCCATCTTGTTTTGACATTCTTGAGGATTTTGTTCCCCTTTGTCTCTAGGGTTTGAACAAATCTTTGGAATTCCAAATGTCTTTTTGGTGAATGGCTAAAATAACCATACATGTTCAACATAAAAGCCCTCAATCTTATCAATGAAGGTCAAATCTCCTAGGGACTACACTGCCAAATTAGTTCAATGTGTAACACAATGCACACCCATGGAAAAAGGGGCCCACGAACCTTTGATTTGCTTTGTCACTTTAATTTTGCTTCCTTGAAACACGTTCATTCCATCTGCCCCAAAATGCAAGAGCTTTTTAAATAGGTTTTCCTTGTTTAACCCCCCACCCTTCATCATAGAATTCATGATCACCTCAGTGAAGTTGTTAGAACCCAATCCATTAATAATTTGGTCAACACATATTAAGATAGGGACTCTGGTTCAACCATCAACAACATAGGCATGGACAAATATCCAAGAACCATTATCTATGGTTATCACCTTATCACAAGAACATGTCAAGAATTGGGCAAATTGTTTGGTTTGGATAATGGCTTTTTGGACTTGCTAGTACATAAGTTCAACAAATGTTAAGCTAGCAAAATCAGACCAATGCATGTTCAAATTATTAGGGACCTTCAAGTTGGCAAACAAGTCATACATTGCCTCATATTACAACATAGGGCAACATGAAAAAGAATATGAAATAAGGACTTGAATTGAACTATCTTCTAATTCCCTCTTCCTAGGGGTTTTGTTGACTTGCTGCAAGATAGAATTTGGACCCTATTGGGCCCACAATCACATGTTTCTCAAATGGGCACAATCCTTGGCAATGTATTCCCCCCCTTTCTTCACCCCAAGTTGAGGTAAGTCATGAATTATAATCCTATAACTAGCGTGTTTGGTTAGAATATCCCATTTGCATTTGACAATTTTGTCCTTGTTTTCAATCAAAGAGCACACTTTGCACCTCATAGTTTGGATAATCCCATCAATAACCACTAACCCTTTAGGCCATGGTAATTTTATTGCCCATTTTGCGTGGAACTTTATACTATTATCATGACTTTTTGCGAGGCTTATTCCCAATGCCAACCACACCAAACTTATGTTTCTTCTCTAGGGGGTCAACTTAAGGATCAAATTGGGAGTCTGATAGCTCAACAATTTCATCAAGATTTACAACTATAGAATTAGGGATTTTCGAGAGGACTTCATCAAGATTTACATCAATAACATCAAAGATTTTGGGGAGGACTTTAGGTATTACAAAAGAAGAACTAACATTTTGGAACTTTGGGGATTTGGTTGTTCTTATTGGGCTAACACTTGATTTTGGGGATTCAAGCCAAACTTTAGTTAGTGGCAATTTTGGCCCACTATTAGAGGAGCTATACAACCTTGGGAACATACTGGAATTAAATACAAGACACAATGGCATGGTAAGGGTTGGGTTCTTGGAATAGTTGAAGTAGTAGAAGATTGAAGAAAACATAACAAATAAACTAACCACAAATAAGGAGAAAGGTGAAAACATTGTGAGAGGGGGGTGGGGGGGGGGTCAAAACTAGCTAAAAACATAATGAGAGGCAAAACACACAATGAGAAAGGGAGGTGAAAGTTCTTTAAACTTTGCTCGCCAATAGACGAAACCAATGTGAAGCGGTAAAAGCTCTTTGAACCCTATTTGTAAATAGTAAAAAACACAGTGAAAGGGTTAAAGCTCTTCAAACCCTCTTGCATAAGAATGGACAACTTTGAAACATAGAACAAATCGAATAAAAAAATGCACAATGCAAACAAAGCCCTAAAAATCTAAACAAAATCAAGTCTAGAAGGGTCGAAAACAATGTGAGGGGGGTTGAATCTCCTTTAAACCTTCCTTGCAAAAGAAAAATGGAAAAAACTTATAGAAGAATAATAAAAGGTTTGGAACAAAAAGGACTTGCATAAGAAGAAAAACTCCTAAAACGAACAAATGGAATAGCAAGTTGCAAGGTGTGATAAGGAAACTTACCTTGAGTTTCACTTTGCAAATTTGAACTAAAATTCAATCTGCAACCTTCTTGAGTCCTAATCTTGTCATTATTCAAAGTTGAAACGACCACCCCCATTATTTTGCACAAATCCACAGGCATAAGTACAATATCAATCTTCACAAAAATCAAACAAAAACAATAACAGGAAATTGGAAATGAGTTGAAGGATTGGGAATTAGGAGTGGCCGTTTTAGTTTTCAAGCATAGCAAAAAGTTGTGTACATGCATTCTTAGATAAATAGTAATAAGTAGGAATCGAAAAGACGATTTAAGCAATTCCAATTACAAGAAGACTAAATCTTGGCGATTTGCCATTAAAAGAAATCTTATCCATTTCAACCATCATTTTATAATTACAATGCGATTATTGTCCAAACCTATTACATTTACGACTAAGATATTTGTAATCACATATGGCCATGCAATCATATATGTGACGCACTCCCAAGCCCTTTGTTGAACCCACTTGAGGGTCCAACTATGTAGAGTTGCGGAAAGTTGGGACTTGAGGGTCGCTCCTGACTTCCAGCACTAAAAGGGGGTAGAGGGGCGTGCTAGAAGTCCCGAGATTAGACTAGGAAGAGGGATTAGATTATCAAGCTCGAATCTGCATCCAAAACCAACCACAAAAAGGTTAGTTAACATTCGGGAACACCCTTGGGTGTTGGGACAAGCCACGGGCACTTTGACACACAAGACTCACCACGGCTCGGATTCGAGGGAAGCCACCACCTTCCCCCATATAGTATTCTCTACATCTCACCGCGAAGGCTACATCCGAATGGCTCTTTTTCCCGGGACTCCCAAGTTGGACTCCCGAAACTATCCCGGGTTGGAGTCCCGGGACTTTGGACACTCATAGCTCCTCGCCCTAAACTCGGATCAGAACGAGGTCTGAACCAAAGTTGTAGCTCTCGTCAAGAGCTTTCTAATACCATTTCGTACTCTTTGAGGCGACGTCAGGAAGAGGTCGATTACAGACTTTTAGTGGTCGGCAGTCAAACTGGCAGTTTGACTCCCAGCCCTTCTTTTGCTCATAACTTGGGCTTCTGATGTCCAAATGGCCCATGCAAGGCCATTTTGGGCATCTACACTTCAAGAACTTTCCATTGATATAAAGAACGCATCAATGCAAGTATATTTGACCCCTCAAATTGTCTTCTGAGTTTTCGGGAGTCCCGGAGGACTCCATTTTCCCACTTTTGGGAGTGTGAGTTGCATTCTCACACTTGGCCCCAAAGTGAGGTTGCGACACCCAATCTTGTCATTATTCAAAGTTGAAACGACCACCCCCATTATTTTGCACAAATCCACAAGCATAGGTACAATATCAACCCTCACAAAAATCAAACAAAAATAATAACACGAAATTGGAAATGAGTTGAAGGATTGGGAATTAGGAGTGGCCATTTTAGTTTTGAAGCATAGCAAAAAGTTGTGTACATGCATTCTTAGATAGATATCAATAAGTAGGAATAGAAAAGACGATTTAAGCAATTCCAATTACAAGAGGACTAGATCTTGGCGATTTTCCATTAAAAGAAATCTCGTCCATTTCAACCATCATTTTATAATTACAATGCGATTGTTGTCCAAACCTACTACATTTACGACTAAGATATTTGTAATCATATATGGCCATGCAGTTGCAAGTATATATCACTACATGTGTGACTAAATGATGGGTCCAACCAACTATTAGTTGAATATGTAGTTACATGATATGACTACAAAAGTTTTAGGTTAAAATGTACATGAAATTTTTGCATATTTCGTTCATTTTCTCTTATTTGTTCACTCATGGATGATAACTAAGTTGCATGGTGACAACAACCATAATTTTTTTACAACTATGAATAATATAAATTGCCAATTGTTTCAAATTAACCTAGATGACACAGATGGCATTTCCATAATTTTTCAATATACATATAATTTTATTTCAATGCATTAATCTAAATTAACCATTTAAAATTTGGTTATATATCACCATAAGCTTGTCCCCAACAAAATATATAGGATTCTACTTACCTAGTTATTTTTAGTCACATGTGTTCATTACAACTATAAATGAATCACATATTCAATCATTAATTTTCAAATTTCTTTTAGTGTGCATTAAAAGAACTTGCAAAAATTCTAGCGAAATATTGCACTATGGAGCACCACTATTGGTAATGGCAACAACTCTATGAAAGTAGCAAGGTTCCAATTAAAAAAGCTTGTAATTGTTGAGGGTAATTAGAATTAAAGTTTTGGCAAAAAAAGGTGATGAGGTCACATCCTTGCTAGTTACATCGACAGCTAGTGATCCAATCACATCCAGTGGATGTACAATAGAACCTACACATTCATCCAAGAGCGATGATGGCGAACTACATCCTATACATCTTACTAGCCCCATCACACTACCTCAACAAATGTCAAAATATGGCCACAAATCACTAGAAAAAAAAGGTTGGTATGTGGTCTTTAAGCCATTATCCCCATATTCAACACCATGTTTAAGGTTCATTGAATAATTAGCAAAGGAAGGAGACAATTTTGTATTATATTCAATAAAGTAATGAAACCATTAAGATTAATAACAAGGCTTTGAGTGTTTGGGCTTTTCAAAAATTCAAATGTTCAATTTCTAAAATGACCATTAATAGACTCTGTAAAAGAAAATATGTTTGTACCTTAGTACTATTTAATTTGAATCCAAGAAACCAAGAATTGCTTTATGTACATGTGTAAAAGAAGCCACATTATTTTGGTTCTATTTGTAGCCACAATAATATGTGTAGCCACAATAAGATTTTATGAGAGAGAAACTAAAAAGGAAGGTGAATTTCTTTTAAAAAATCCCATGGATGGATACATGATTTTAAAAAAGATTTGGCATTAGAAGTTACACAACACATGGGGAGGCACCTTTTGCAAGTGATGCCCCTTTCCTAATCTCAACCTAAATTTAATTTTTAATTAGGAACTTGAAAATGAAACCCTAAGAGGTTCATATTGGGATACCTAGGTGATACTCAAGGATATTTTTAAAACCCATCCAACATTGGTCAAAATGGGATGAAACTCAATTTACCATAAAAAATGGTGCATTTTTGAGTTTCATTCACCCTTGAAGCCTAATGTATATTTTTGCAAGTTTTTTTTAATCTCATCCCAAACTTAGGGTTCTATTGTTGTGTTTTCTTGACTTTACAAAAAAACTCAAATATGAACCCATTTTTTTCATTCACAAAACTTCTTAGTCACTAATTGATTATACATCTATTGCAAGGTTACATCAAACCAAACTTGTTTGTGTGCATATGAACTTTTATTTTTCATTTCCTTCTCTATGTTGACAAGGATAACGGGCACAAGGGGGGCATTTGTTGAAATAAAAAATGATTATCGAATCATCATTTTGTATAACATTAGTTTCAATGAACTTTAGGTATGCAAATAGAATTGCAAATGGTGCAAAAGATGGAGTCTTTTGATGCAAAAGTGTGTGGGAAGGTCAATCTTTGTTGGTTTTTTTTTTCAATGATCCATGAATTGGAATAATTTGGGCAATGGATAAAATTCCAAATATTTATTATTGACAAAAAAAACTTCATGTCACATTAAAGAAGGAGAATATTATTTGCTTGAAGAAACATCACACAAAATGACCATGAATATCATAAATTTAAAAACATGCTAGGAAAACCCATTTAACTTTGTCATTCATTGAAATAGTTTTATTGTGAGAATAAAAGTTGTGATTTTGTGCATTATTACATGTTACAACATGGAGTTCAACATGTTCAAAGTGAAAAGGGTTTATCTTTTGGTTTCCTTCTTATTTAATATATTAACTAGCATTTTAAATGGTGATTTTCCATCTTCCTCACACAATTTCATTCAAATAGTTTGGAAATATTTAAATATTATAAATTCAATTCAAACTTGTTTCATCAACAACTATCCTCTTTGTATATTTTGATTACACCTCTAGTAAAATAAAAATGGAATAGTTTTACCATTTTATGTTATGTTGATGTAATTCTTGTGATAGAAGTTGAATAGTTTAGTTCGTACAACATATTTTTACAGGGACGGGGTGTAGCTCAAATGGAAGAATGAGTTGATATACTAGAATGTGTAGTGATGGTGGAGAGTGTAGTGACATTTAGTTTTCCAATGCTTCAACTACACTTGTTGTTTTCAACTTGCACAAAAATGCCTTAATCCCACACACCCCCCCCCCCC
>Ga0116229_10004740_pt1 | contig 22273 bp, 15 predicted proteins | sample S1TSphgellanicum_3_FD_87313 | JGI IMG/M metagenome (GOLD analysis project Ga0116229, IMG submission 87313) | Host-associated microbial communities from peat moss isolated from Minnesota, USA - S1T2_Fc - Sphagnum magellanicum MG | ecosystem: Host-associated > Plants > Peat moss > Unclassified...
CACTCATCAACTCAAGGTCAACCAAGCAATGGTGTCGGGCACACTCAAACGGTCGGTGGAACTACTCGCCAAGGCCACCACCTCCAACCTCAGCTCCAAGCGTCAGAAGACAGTGAAATTCCCTGTCATGGAAGATGCCTTAGCCGAATGGTTCCTTGCCAACCAGGAACACGTCAACCTGAGCGAAGACCTCATACATGAGAGCGCAATGAAGATCATTGACCGCCTGTACCCGGATCACTCGTCGTTTGAGTTTTCAAATGGCTGGCTTGAAGCTTTCAAAGTCCGTCACGGGATCAAGAAGCATCGTAGGTTTGGGGAAAGCGGTTCAGTCGACATGACTACTGTTACAGCTGCCCTTCCGAGAATTCGTCAAGTTCTTGACGCGTACGAATGGCGTGACATCTACAATATGGATGAGAGTGGGTTGTTAAACCGCATGCAGGTACATACTGTAAGTTCAAAAAGATATCAAATGAGTTTGTCCCTGGCTAACTAAGCATCTTTGCCCGCATTGCAGGCGGACAACTCCCTAGCGACAAAGCAGCTCAAAGGCAGGAAACAGAGCAAGGAGCGCTTGACCCTAGCGCTGTGTTGCAACGACGACGGCTCTGACAAGCTCCCACTATGGGTGATTGGCAAGTTTAAGAACCCCAGGTGTTTCAAGAACATCAACGTCACGTCACTTGGGTGCGTATACAGGAACAATGCGTCCGCGTGGATGACACATATCATCTTCCTGGAGTGGTTCTGGGCATTTGATCTCCATGTTTCCGGCCGGAAGATCCTCCTGATCCTGGATAACTTCAGCGGGCACACTCCAGTGGAGAAGATTCCGGATCACATCCGCCTTCGGAACACGACCATTCTCTACCTACCTCCGAACATGACCTCGAAGATTCAACCGTGCGATGCTGGCATCATCCGCAACTTCAAGGCCTACTACCGTCGCTGCTTCAACCGTGCTCTTCTCCAACACATTGAGGACAAGGTGCCGGAGCCAGAGAAGGTCAACATTTTGGGGGCCATCCAGTTTGTCGTCCCCGCGTGGAATTATGAAATCAAGCCTGTTCACTAAAGAATCGATTGAAACTAATAATAATGACCTATTGGGAAAAAAACCAGTTGAAAAAATACTTGTTAAACCTATTCCCACACAACTAATGATGTTTTAGTTAACTTAATCATAGGTGTCAATTTCCTAGAACGTTTTTCCCCTAAATGTTACATCACTTTTCAAAAGCCACCAACCTTAACATTATGGTTACAATATAAAGAACTAATGCACCTTTTCTTGTGTCTTTTCATTTTCACTTTCAAGTTTTATTATTTTGAGATGAAAAGATGATTGCATTAGACCAGTTGAGAAAAATAGCAAGTAAGCATGAGAAAGAACTACAAAGATAGTGAAAGGAAAGAGAAAGGGAAGAAAAAGAGCTTCAACAAAAAAGAAAGGAGTGTTTTAAAACCACTAGGTTATTTACATTAAACCACTTGCTTCGCGACCACATCCTACATTTGAAGAACCTAATGAAAGTTCTGAGGAAGAGCGAGACGTTGGAGATGAAATTCTTGAAGTTTTAGGACAAATAAACATCGTTCCAATTGGACAGTGAAGACGAAAACACGTATAATTGTTGGAGGTGTATGATGAAGTGTAAAAGGAAAGAGGTGATGGAAAAGATACATTCTCCTGCCAAGGTTTCTCAAAAACAAGCACTGGTTGAAAGCAAAGAAATACAAAAAATGTTGAAGTGGATCCACATGGGATCCAAGGGATTGAGAATGGGCAAAAAGGGCGAGTTTGGGAGGTTTGTTTACTATTCATTGGACAATACCACAGGGAGACTTGTTCGAAGAATTTTTACATACTTGGGAGTCCATAAACAATTGATGGACAAATTCAAGCCCTAGTTTGTGGAGAGAAAAATCATAATTGATTAACTGTTAATAACCTAACAATTTGGTGTTAATGTTGAAGGAGCTATTGATGGAGCAAATGCATTGGTTATGTGGCACAAGTTGCTTTGAAAAACATTGCAGGACCAAATGCATTCATTGACAAAGAGCAATGGAACATGATACACATGAAGGAAGAATATCATGCCAAGTTTGTGGCTATCCTACAAATTTTTTATCAATGAGAAAGGTTAGCCTATTCTACCAATCGAATAACCATTATTCTCAATTTGGCAAACCGAGGTAAGAAGATCAATTGGTGCACCATCATGTTGACACAATTGTTTATTGAGTTGACATGGTGGACAAAACATTAAAAGAGGATAGTAATAGGGTTAGCAGTGCTTGATAGAAAGGCAATTACTTGTTATTCAAGACTAGTAAGTTTACACCATTGGTTTCTAATTTTGAACGAAGACATACCTATTGATTGTCCAAAAGTGCATCTGGTTCAAAAGTAGGAGAAGAAGAAAATTGTTGATGAATGTTCACAATTTCCTAAGGTTGTTACAAAAAAACAATTCATTAATGAGTGTCAACAAGTGCATTCTACCAACATCTTTCCGCACCCTATGTGTCAATTTCATAGGTTGAAAATGCGCACCAAATCGACAACACCATAGGATCAATTGAGTTCAAAGCCAACCATTTCTCCACCAAAAAATAAGGTGCATACCCATCAGCGAGTGTCGATTATGGAAGAAGGAGATGAAGAAATGGAAGCTGATATTACTACTCATTAGGATGACTAATCAGTGTGGATAGAAAGCGATCATTGATTCTCCTTTGAATAAGCATCGTTGATTGCACAAACGTGGCTTTAGATAAAAGATAGTTTAGTTGATTTGAAAATAAGTATAACTCTACTGAAAACATACTTGAGGACACAAATAACAGTTTGATGCTTGTTGCCTAGAACTAGTATTTAGCAAACATTTTGGAATTGGGGTAAAAAGCTAGCTATTGCAAAAGCCCAAAACATCAAACTTCAAACGAAGAACAAACATTTGGTTGCCAAAACCGTTGAAGTTGACAAGGCAATTAGGAAAGTTAAAACCCTAATAACAATAATACAATGAGCTAAACTAACTTATTTCAATTCAAGGGGCATAATGATCTCAAGGTGTTACAAATTGATTATGATTAATTGATGAAAGATTATAGCAAAATGGAGGTTGTTAACGTTCAACAAGAGATGACCATTGTAGGTTTGGAGAATATTTGTACCCAAAAGTGAAAATAGTTGGTAGATGTTAACATGGAATTGGAGAATCACACCCATGATTTGCAAGTGTAGATTTAAGAATTGAAAGGCAAGTTAAAAACAATGTGCCAATCACATGGTAAAACTTTTCAAACTTCATACATAGATAATTAGTTGAGGGAATTCGAGGAGTTATTGTTGGATAATGCCTTATTCAAAGTACAAAACTAGGCTCTAACAAATAATAACCTAAAGTGGAAGGAGTGTTGGCAAATAGTACAAAAGTTCAAGGAAGAGCAAATTCAAGATAGTTTGGAACTTGCTTGTGCCAATGTTCAAAATGTAATTAAACAAATTGGTCACCTATAAGTTGAAGTTTCAAGGATATAATTATGACTAGTTGAGTACCAAGTTGATCAAGGAGCCTATTGAAGTTTTTTAGATATTTTCATCCATGCAACCAATACTTGTAGTTGTGAATTACCGAAGCAAATTAGTTGTTACAACTACAAATATATTATCATAGATGAAAGGATGAGTTGAACATGTTACTACCTCTTGTACTTTGTCTTTGTTGTCTACAAAACCTATTGATACATGTATTATAGTTGTAAGTACCCATGTAGTTGATTTACATACCTGTTATTCTCAAACATGTACTTTTAATAATACCTTAGATTGGAGTAAATGTAGATATCACCATGATTGATACTACTTTGAATGCATTTGAAGTTTTTAGAACTCCAAGAATAGTACTGAGAAACACATTGGTTATTGAAAAACCAAAACTTGAACTAAGTACCATAGTTGAACATGTTGATGTATCAAGTGAAAAACCTATTGATGAGTTAGTAGTAGGTGAAGAACAAGTAGCTTTTGGTGACTAATTTCAAGGACAAAATTCGGTTTTCAAGGGGGGGTAATGATAACACAAATTTTCACTTTATGTATATAATAACCAATTGTTACCAACTGGTAACTAGTCAAACATTATCATTTTGAGAACTTCTTAAATTATCATTAGACAACAAGTAACCAATTTGTTAAATTAATTGATAATAAGTTTGTTAAATAACCGGTTGTTAAGTTAACCAATGATAGGTTTATTAGCATAATTGGTTGTTGATAGAACAAGTCTAAGGTCAACTTGTGACTAGTAGTTGCTACAATTTAATTTTGAAATTAATTGACAATTGCATTTGCTAATGATTGTTTAATTCAAAACAACACTATGTTATGGTATAAGTAAGAGGATTTGAAAATGATAAAGGGGATTCTAATGTGATTCGATCGATGTTTTTCTTCTTTGTAATTTGAGTAAATTTTTTTTTTGTAATCCATTTTGGATTTTTGCCTTTCAAAATAAACATCTTCATGTTTATGATTGTATATTTCTTTGTTTTCAAATTTGAAGTAAAACAAACATGTTGATGTTTGTAAGCAAGCGAAAATTTGCAAAGTAAAAAATTAGTTTTGTTTATTTTGAACTATGGTGACCCTTTTCGGGGCGTCACATTATACTACTTTTCAGGGTTGTGCATGTATGAATGTATCCCACTTCAAACTTTTGAAAAACATTCATAATTTATGTTAGAATATAACCTAGAAAAGATATTAAAAAAGAAATTATTTAATTTCATTTTATAAATTGAGAGATTGAGATATATTTGTAGAAACAAATGTAATGTACATGTGTACTCAAAAAACACAAATATATTCTTAAAATAATTTAAATGATTTTTAATTTTAATGAAAGTTGAAGGTATATTGAACCATGTCATTTCACATAGTTTGAATCATGTTTGGATACCATATGACTAATTTGAAAATTTTCATATCAAAAAATGAGTTTTTTAGCAAAGATACAATAAATGCATGGTAAATTGAAGTTTTGACAAATGATGACATTCACATGGAAAATGACAAGCATGAGTAAATGGGCCATATTTTAAATTTCACTAAAATCATTCTAGTGATTATTGAACATTTAAAATTAATGTAATCAAAATGAGATAGTGGTCCTATTAAACTAACATATAGTATAAATATACACATGGATCATTCAATATAGATAATGCAATTTATTATTATTTTTAACATCATATTACATAACATTAATTTTGTAAAAGTAATAATTATAGGCCCAAAAACCAAAATTCATACCCAAAATTAAATGTACCATATTCTTGGAACAATCATGTTGTGCATATTATATTATCAGACCCAAAAGTGTCCAAAAAGGGGTTATCGCAATGTGTTTCCACCCATTGAACATTTCTCCAAGTGGTTGGGTGCGAATATAAAAATGATAGCTAAAAACCATGTTAAATAATGATGAAAATTGTGAATTTCTTTACATATGTTTCTTTCTTGACATTTTGAAGTTATATTAATCATTCCAAGTTGTGTTAAATGACTAATATGAATGTTGAGGAATTCAAATTAAAAATTTATTATATTAAATTTTGGGTTTTGATTTTTAAAAAGGACGTTTGAATTTGAATAGGTATTGCATTAGATTGTGGTTAATTTTACAAAGGATTAAGTAAAAGAATATTGTAATAACATAATTTTGATAATAAAAAAAATAGATTGTAGTAACCTACTACCCAAGAATTTCAAAATTCATTCACAATTTAAAAGATATGGAATTTAAATTTTTTAGAAATTCAAAGTATTTTTCATTTTTTTAATTTTCAAAAGTCCTTTACCACATGTAAATGGGGTGTAATGTACATGACATACAAAACAAAGTTGTAGTTTACGATATAAGAAACAAAAACCTAAAGTAGTTAACATATTTTTGGTATGATTCAAAATTATGATAAATTTTCAAGATGATTTACACAGAATCTGGCAAAATTTACACACTTTGAAAAGTTTGTATTTATTCAACAATGATTAACACAAAACATGTGATCTATTGGGGCAATTATATGTATTTTTAATAACAAGTTGCAAAATACTTCATTCAAAAATTCTTTCATATGAAAAATGAAAAAGGACTAAAAATGATTCACAATCCTATCGTAAAGTAATCTTGTTGGTTCTTATCTACGTACTTGCACTTGGTTGGAGTGGAGCCATTGTCAGATCGTAGTATTGAAGGAACAACATATGCATTTCTAAATAAGGTGCTACCTAGGTTTAACACTTTAATTGAAGTATTCATCAATTAAAGTATGAAATTCCATGGGGAATTCCAAAAGTTGTGTGAGAAAACATAGAGATTATCACACTATTTCATGAGACCATCTTGATGTAGATGAATTAATTAAACGAATGGTGCAAATGGTGAAGTGAAGCTTGTGGAAGTATGGGTTCCAAAAGGGTTATATTAAAGATTGGGATTTACAATTACCGTGGTTAATTATGAGGTACAAGTTTAATTAATGACCTTTTTTTACATCCTTTTCACCATATATTTTGTTGTTTGGCCATAAACTTAAGCTACCAACTTCAATTTGATAAGATGTGATGACGGTAATCAATTTGGATGATCAAAACATATGAGCTTCAAGCATGTGAATAATGAACAACCTTATTCCAACATGTAATGCCAATGGTTATGGAGAATTTGGCAATCAATCAACACCAAAACACATCCCCGTATGCCATTATTTGAGGAGGTGATTATCGGCCTTGAATACATGGATCTGAAATACTAGGGGATTTTATTTATATGCAACAAACAACACTAATTACATTGGATGTCATTACAAGATGTGGTATTTTGCATGCATGAAAGGTGCTACCTTTCTGGTGTGTCATTGTTGGACGTCTAAGATGGTCAAACATGGAAGGATTACATGTAATTGTGTACCATGTCATCTTCCTAATGTGAATAACTAAATTGAGCATCCTTAACAATTGTCCATGCAAGAGTTTGTTGATGTGTGTGGTTAGTCTACAAGAGTTGTTATAATGTTGATTTGTGATTGGTATACTAAAGCTTGGCATATGAAATGTCTCAAGCCACCATTGGAAGAAATGTCAATCAAAAAATGGTTTTGCCCTTAGTGCACATGATAGACCTAGATGCCTATTCATGTGGTTAAATATTAGAAAATAACGTGAATTATTTTCCAAGATGATTCACATTTGGTTAAAAAATGGAGAGATTATAGCTAAGCAACTAATAATGTGGCTCACATTTGCACTTGCCCTACTAGTTCTTTCACCTTAAAATCAAAATGTTTACTCATGGTGGATTTTCATACCATATTTCTTACATTGATATCTAGCTAAAAGGATTTAAACCCCATACAAGGGGGCTAATTTGAATGTGTTGTACCATTAAAGGTATTTTTGTGTTATGTGTTATATGTGTGTTAACAACGATGGATGTAGGCACCAACATAAGAGCGCACTATAACTATCAAAAAAATTCTATTTATTACATGTTCACATCTTAATTATTGTAAGCAAACTAAAGTAAGTTAACTTGGAACCAATTTTAGTGTGAACACAATTCGAGATATTTGTATGGGATATAATCCCATGTTGTGATTTCAAACTTTTGGTGATTTGAGGATCTAGGACACAAGTTTATGTTTTGTAGGTTTTTATGAATTTTTATGCAAGTTTGTGAATGGTTTGTTTGGTTTTCCTTGTGTGTTGTTTCGAAATGATGTTTCTTGGTAGTGAACGTTGATAAAACTTTGTATCATTGATGTTGACAACAAAATAAGATGTTGCAATATCATAATATGGCAAATGGAGGCTTGCCTAGCCTATGGATCCTGCTCCACATAATGGTATCAACATTATACTAGGATCGTCAATTGCAGTAGTGCACCCTTAGTCCAAAACTAATGTTTCCCAACAACTCTAGTATGCACATCCCATACTTGAAAACATGCCCTTGAATAACCATGGCATCCAATGAGCTTGATCATGGTGGCCCATTACCAACATCCTTGAATAATTATGCATTTCCTTGAATGACATTTGATTGTGTTATACTAGTCAAGATGTTTGTGTGTTGTATATGTGTTAACAATGATGTATGTAGATGTTGACAAAGGGACACATGATAAGACCTTGACCTACCAACAATTGTAGCAATTTAAAAGTTTAAGAAACTTTGGAAATGTTAGATGAATTGGGTTTTTACTAATTCTAAAAAAAACTGAAGTTTTTTTTTTGGAAAGGGGAAATATATTTTATTGATTCACAATGAGAAAGTAATTAAAAGGAAAAAAATGTTGACCCATTCCCAAAAAAAAGGGTGATTCAAAGGGGCAAAATAAAACGTACACCATTAAATCATCAATGGAGGTGATGTTTAAAAACTACTAATACCACTACTCACTAAATATTAATGAATTTGATGCTTAGAATGAGTTTTATTAAATTTAACTAATTCCATAAACATAACATACTCAGTCATGACTTTGGCTTGCAATAAAGCGGCATACGACCCCATTTAGCAAGATCCTGCACAGTTTGGACATCCTCACATCAAAGGCCTTAGATAGAAAACAGGTGCTGTACATTTCAATATCCTGTGGCAGAGAGAGCTCTCCTAATGACATACACTTCCACAATGCACACCTTTCATTATGAAGCCATGCACACTTTAGACATTAAGAAGCCATGGTACAATTCTCCAAAGTTATGGAGCAAAATTCCACTAACAATGTTACCATCAGAACTGGTTTAGAAGGGACAACTATAGAGTACTTGTAATATTTTGTTCTATCAAAATAGACTCTGGCTTGTAGGAATTGTGTTTTCAATGGAATGGAATTATGTCTTTTGTGATCCCACCTCCTCTCGAGCCTAAATTTCATGTATGAATGAACTAGTTTCGTTTGCTTTCTTGTCATAAGATTTTGCTTTACTCAACATTTGAAGCTCTTTTCTAGTGCGTCATGCTAGTGGTGGAGGCAAAAGTTTAATGTTATTGATGTTGCTTGAAGTCTTTGGGTTTTGTTTTTTTCTTGGCTAATTGGGAAATTGATTTCTGTTGGCAATTTGGAGGTTTAAACATTGAATTCATGAGAGAGTTTCATATATATATATATATATATATATATATTTCAAACTTGAATATCCATCCAATTCTTCTTGGTTTTTGAGTTGGGTGATTTGGACCAATTTTATTACATTTCTCATCTGTGATTTTGTGAATACTTTTCAAGCATTTTGTAAACATCTTACTGATGATATTATACAAAATAACATTTATAATTTAACCAACATGACTCACAAGAGTTGGTAAATGTGTGTTTGTAGGTGTGAATTGAATAAGCAAAAACTAGAGTCCCTTCTGCTTCAAGAGATGTGACAGAAACTCAAAATCCATGATTAAATGAAGCTGTGCCTTCAGCGCCTCCTTGTGTTCTTCGTTCCTGCATGTCATGCCCTGCAAGGGTGAGCTGCTCATTACATCTTTTTCTTACATTGGATTGCTTGTCCACCAACTGTGTGAGCTGCCCCCTGAATGATCATGTTTTGGTCACTTTTTATCGGTGCTTGTCCTTGCCTCCTGTTCTCTTCATTTTTCTTTCCATCTTCATCCTCTTCAGAGCTCCCCTCAGCATGTCCAGCAAAAAAAAAAAAGCCATTCTCTGTGATTCTGTGCATACTAGGTCCCTGGACCGTGAACTGCCAACGAGACTTCTCCTTGCTCTGCATCCTTGTCCTTATTTATGAATTCCAGACCTTGACTGACTCACTAATTTAATTCAACTGGTTGTCTAAATTCAGTCCTGGTCTGAAACAAAGAGAGCTTCAACAAAGGTTGACTCAAAACCATGCATATGTTGTTGATGTCTGCAGTAGCCTCACATGCTAGTCTGAAGACCTGCGAATACCCATTCAATAGTTTCTCATTCAGGATATCCTTGTGGTGAAGTATTGGAAAGTTGAACAGTCAAACCAGCTAGTCAATGAAAGGCCTATTTCTCATCCTCTACATTATTGACCTGGAAGAACTCCTTATGGATACATCTGATGTTCCTTCTGTGCACAGATTCACAGACTATAAAAACTTAGGGCTAGATTCCATCCTGGTTCTTGAAGAAATTTCATTCCACTAAATTCAAACCTGGAAAGCAATAAGGTTCCAGCAAGCGATGCACAATACCTCTGTATTCATGACCATCAACAAAGTTACAACAGAGTTGAATTTTGATGGCTCCATTGGCAAAGCCATCCCTGCAGGAAGAGTTATTGGCACTGATAGAAAATCTTGTATTTTCCCCCTAATGGCTGCACATCTACCAAGGCTTAAGGGTTGAGTTTATGATTCCATTTGCTGAGGCTCCAAACCACCATGCCTGCAACAAGGCAGAGGACACATTGAGTAGTTGATTAGAACAGAAGTGCATAGCAACTTTGCTGATTGACTCTATGTTCAAGAAAGTTCTACAACAAAGGTCCTGATATGGCTTGATTGTGTTGGGTCACTCAGTCCACTAAATTTGCTTTAGAGTTCAAGATTTGCACCATCAATTTCCATTTTCCAATTTCACAACATTCTCTTTGGCAAAGCAAGCACAGATGACACTTACCCTAATTGACCATTACAAAGGTCAAACCCAGGATGCTCCTCTTGCCCTGAACAAAGGAACTGATCTGATACATGTTGTATAAATCAAGTGCCAGAAAGAGTGAAAGAACCATGATTCATTAGACAACAATTAATGCACCAAAATCTCAATATCAAGACTGCACTAAATGGAATCAACTATCAACCTGTCTATTTGACATAATAGAGTCAACCAACACACACTGTCTTGTTGAAATCCAGTGTCCCTCTCTTTACAATAGAGTTGGAGATCCTCTAACTCAGACATGAAACCCCTCTTCATGAATTAGACCCATTCTCCTGTGCAATGTGGAAACCCTCCACTTTCCTCACAACCTCATCAACACCAACCCGAATCTGCTTCACATCACCATTGCCAAAACTGCCCACTTCAAACTCATCTGTGCCTGACACTGTGCACCAAATCCGGATAGTTCCATCCTCTGAGCCTGATGCATATGACTCTCCACCTGGAGAAAACCGCACACAATGGACAGGGCCATGGTGGCCTTTGTTGCATTCTGCAAGACCACCATTCAATACATTGGGTCCATGTGAGTCAACAGAATGGTGACATACTTTTAAAAAGCAGAAGGTTTCAATGCATGAACAAACATGTTCATAACTCCCCTGGATAGGAGTTCAAGTCTCTATGCTGTCTGCTTGAAAGAGGGCAGTCTTTAAAACATTTGGTACACTTTGCAAACAAATTGAAGGCACAGTCCTCTCAAACAAACAACAAGAAATATGCATAACATGTCTATACAGTCTCATGTGTCAATCATTCTTCACAGAGAATAGCCCAACAATACAGAGAATGAATGCATAGAAAGCTCACCAATTTCATCTCCTGTGGTGGAGTCAAAGAGGCGAACCCACATATCATCACCACCTGCAATGAACTTGCTGCGAGAAGGGAACAGTGATGCTGACTCCACAGGCATGGGCATTGTGTAGCTATTCACCAAACCAAAGCTGCCCATGCACAAACAACTGATTCTTGTTCACTTTCTACTAACTACAGATTTACAGAAGTTCCAGGATTACTTGTCTCATGCCATACATAAAGGCTACTGCAGTTTAAGATGATCCACAGAACTTCAAATTTCTCAGAAATGGAATGACTCACTGATGGGCATCCCAGAACTTGACAGTGTTTCCATCTGCTGTTGTAACATAATTACCATCACGGCTGACCTCCACACTTGTGCAAGGTAATTTGGTCTCCAAGGTTCGCACAATTGCCTTTGTTCTCACATCCCATACTCTGACATTTCCAACAAAATATATAAGTCAAGTGAATCTTCAGGTAATGATGCATTAGATTTTAAGCAAAGCTCCCTCTCCATTTGCCATGCACAACTTGGAACTTATTAACTTGACAGAGTGTTGAATTTCCTCGAAGTCAAAAAACTTTGGACCCAAGAACAGAAATTGGTTAACCTCATGGGACAAATAAATCTGAGAACCCCAAGATGAAGACCAGCAGCGTAGGGAACTCTGTGGAATGAAGCAAAACTGGATGCTTCAGTGCCCGCACCTGACCCCTCCAATGTCATTGGAAGAGCTCAATATGGTCTGGTCACTGTGATGCCATACAGCTGCCCTAATTGGTGTACCCGAGGAACCCTCAAGGAGAGTCGGAGGTGCATCTGGGCAATTCAGATCAAATATACGAAGTACTTTCTCCGAACCACCTGTTAGCAAATGTGTTGTACTCTGTATCCCGTGGGTAACAACCCAAAAAAAATTTCAGTACTTCCCTTCACAACACTGTACAACCTTTCTTACAGCTCAGGCATGGAGATTCAAATGCAAGATGTCAGGCAAATGCCAACAGCCTTGTTCCCCGTTGGAGTCCCAAAATGATGATAGGGAGAAGAAGGAGAACCTCAGAAAAAGCACAAGTTCGGACAATATGCTTGTGCTCAAAGGAGTGAAGTTCATCCCCTGTCAAAGCATCCCAGACCCGCCTGTTCACATCCCCTCAGCCATTCCAACAGTTCAGCTGATTAACTTGTTGCCTAAAAACCACAGACACCAACCAGTCTCTTCTGGACCTAAAATTCAGCCAGGCATTCAGTGAGCATAATTATCTCAGGAAAAAAATATTGACATGGGCTGCAGGACTGGGAAATCTGAAATGAGACAAGATTCAAACTCCCATCAGCTGACTGGGGCATCAAATGGTGGTACCCTGACAGAAGAATTAAGAGAAAAAATGTATGAGAGAGAGAGCCTGCATACGCGCTGAAGTCTGCAGAAGCTGTAGCAGCATGGAGTGCTGGAGTATCAAGACATGCTGCCCAGACTGCACCCTTGTGTCCATCAAATGTTCCAATCCAGTCACCTGTATCGCCATTCCGCAACATAGGCTTTCCATCTGCCAAAACAAAGTTAAAAATTCATGAATCTCTCTCACCAGCAAACATGTGACTAGAAAGAATCACCTTTATTATATGTTCTACAAACCCTCAAAAGACCTTCATGAAAGCATAAACCCTGTGCAGAATGGTGGTTTGTATCAAAGCCCCCCAAGTGCAGGCATCCAGCAAGCTTGAGTAGCAGACATAGAACAATTTCTACAATGATCTCGTCTGTGATAGCCAGATCATATTTTCTACAGTTCAAGTCATCTTCCTGACTCCCTTTAGCATCCAAGGGGCTCTTGTAGAACCTATTGTGAAATTGGAAATAGAGGACAAAAATGCTCGTCAAGACATATAAAAAGTGCCAAATTCTTGGCATCGTAGCAGAGTTTGTATGTCATTGCAAAAGCTGAAGTATTTGGAAATTTGTGAAATTGGACTCAAGCTTCCTTCATTGGGCAAGAAGCTAAAACCAGTTGAAGAGAAAAACTAATCTTCTAATGCTACTAGCTTAGCTAACAATATCTCATTGCCTGTGCAAGCAAGAGTGCACAACGACAGACAATTCAACGACTGACGTTATCGCCAAAACCTGCAATTGAGGATCACATCCTGTGCACTTTCCCAGGCTCCAGACAGTAGCGTCACAAATGGGTAGTGCCAAAAGCGTAAGGACATAATCACGAAAGTGACGGCGATGGTGCTCACAATGAGAAGAAGAAACCATACCTTTGCTAGCGCTGACCAAAAAGAAGCCATCCGGAGTAATCGGACTATAAGAGAGATCCACGATCGGACGAGAATGTCCGTGACACACCAATGGAACTTGAGCTTTTCTCTTGTCCATTTGCCACAACGCCGACCCCGGTGACCTCTTTGCGCTATCCTCTGCTCTTTCTTTTCCTCTCTATATTCTTCAGCCGAAATCCAACACCTCTGACCGACCTAAAAGTCCTATTGCAAAAACATCGAACTCGATCCGGCGCTGGTTTCTTGAACGTAGTAGTTACGGCATCTGAGCTGTGTGTACATAACGGTGCAAGAAGTCCATGCTTCCGATGGGGGGGGGGTAGAGATCCTCGTTCTTCCGATTCTTAAACACTCCGGCACCCGCAAAAAAAGAGAAAAAAGACAAGAACAAGAAGAAGCTCGGCTCCTGCTGTTTTGCTTACGCTATGCAAGAGCCTCGGCCCGCAGCCTTAAGCAAGATAAACGAGCGAGAGAAAGGCAATGCCCGGCAAGGGAGCGGGGCAAAACCTCCGAGAGACAAAAAGATACAAGAGCGTGCGTCCGCTCGCTCGCTCGCTCGCGCGCTCGTCTTCCCCGGGTCTACAACGGGCCGGCCGACCAATAGAATCACCCGCGTTAGAGTTACCCGCGATGGGCGTCGAATAGCTCCGGTTCCGGGGCACAAGTCCAGTTCTGGTCTGAAAAAAAAAAAAATCAAAATTTTTTTGCTTTAAATTTGCTCTCGGTCTTGGTTTGATTTTTACTCACTAGAATCAGAACCAACCAATGGTTCTAACCTTCCAAAATGGGTAACTGCCCAACACTGAAATTTTCCCTACCTCCACAAAAATTTGTGTTGGGAAGTCACCTTTTCATGGGTTTTCCTATGTCTTTCATTCATGGTTGTGAATTGTTAAAATTGTTTGTCACAATGCAATTTGTGTTGGGAAGTTACAAGTTACCTTACATTCCCTTCAATGGTGAAACAAATGGTCCATTTCTCCATATATTTTGCTCTTTCTCTAATGTATAGGGATTAAGCCACAACATGCCATATACGTAAGGTGTCAACAAAACAAAAAAATGTTTGGCATTAGAAAGCGTCAACTCTTATCAATGAACCAAAATGGTTTAAAATTTGCCCCACTTTGTTCCAAGAATGCCCATGCATCACAACTAGCCTTTTCTATTTGGTGAAATGCTGCAAAGTTTTCACATTGGTTGGGGATGTGTAACAATTACAATAGAATTCTAACTAGTCGTTTCGCAATTATTGATATTCAATGAACATGTTGCTATGCCACACCTTTTACATCCATCCATATTACCATGATGCAGTACGTTTTTGCAATCTATAGAAGCATTGCATCATCCCAATGCCCTCAAAATTTTAATTGTCATCCCCATTCATTGTTCCTCTAGCTCTAGAAACTGCATCTAGTTAAAAACCTTCATCACTTAGCTATATGGGTTTCTAGCTAGATTCCAATTTGCATGTAGCTAGAAACCTCCATCACCTAAGGGCATTACAAGGTGCAAATTCTTTGTCAATCAGTAGTTAAAGATGTAGTTGAGATTGCTTAAAATCAAATTCTTGTGGAGTTTTTATTGTCAATACTTTGTAATGAGGGGGATGCATCATCAACTTCTTACAGCTTTTGAAAGTTGGAACAATTAGTTTTTGAAGGTAGAAAAATTCATAGTTGCAACTTCAATTTGTGATTAAAATTTAATTGTAATTGACTTGTGCCACTACTTTTTTTTTATTAGTTGTAAAAATGTGTAGTCACACCTTGCATGTAGTTTGTAAATATGATTTAAATATGAAATTAACACAATGCATATGGATGAAGTATATAGTTAACTATATGTTTTGATTGTATATTTTTGCAACTAGTTATTACAATGTGCAACTTGTTTAATAACCAATTACAATTGGCACATGACATAATTTGTGCATTTTCAAAAAATAAAAATAAAAATATTAAATTTCCATCATTCATTATGGATGTTTTAATATTGATACACGTGGTCAAATTGATTTTTGCCATGTGGCATAATTTGTGCATTTAAAAAATAATAAATAACAATTTTGCATTATGATATTTCATTTTAAATGGTCTTACATTGTGACATGTGACAAAATTGAAAGTTGTCACATGGCATAATTTTTACATTTTCAAAAAAAAAATCTTTTCATTATGATTGTTCATTTTAAATGGTTTTATATTATGACATGTGACAGAGTCAAAAGTTGCTATGTGGCATATGAATTAAATTCTGAAAATTTTGAAAACACCTACTTATCTAGGCTACATACATACCTTCTAAAACTTCTTATATATTTACTTACCTACTTGTCTAAGTAAAAACATAGAACCTTAGATAGGCAAGTAAGTAAGAAAGTATAACTATAAAAGGGTAGATGAATTAAAAAATAATCATGTAAATCTTTTAGTTGCACTTTAGTTGCAAGTTGGGTTGTAATTACAAAATGATTTTTCCACATGCTTTTTATTTGTTTTTAATATTGTAAATTATTTAACTAAATAAGTAATTACTTGATATTATTACAAATGAACTTATTGTCCTAATTAATCATTTGGAAAAATGATTTGAATTAATTAATTTGATTCAAATAGGTAGTTGTTACTTAATTCAGATAATTAATTATCAAATAATTATCAAATATTATTTATTATATAATTATTGGATAATTGATGGTTTGAGTTCATATAAATTAAGATAATTTTTTTTGGATTCCCAAAATTGGTTTTAAATGATTTGATAATCAATTATTTGAACTAATTATTTGAATTACATTGATTAATTCAAATTAGGAGTTAATTAATTAATTTATAATTAATTAAATTAACTATTAATTAATAGTTAATAAATTAATGATAGATAATTTATTATTGGATATTAAATTTTAATTTATTTACTTATTAATTTATTAAATAGATATTAAATATTTTTAACTAAAAAATAATAGTGGATATTTTTTCATTGAATAATTGGTTAATTAATGGTGATAATTCATAATAATTATATTATTGTATTAATTTACAATTCAATATTTAATGAGTGAATTTTTTTTGAAATAATGAATTAAGTAACATTAATTATTTCATAACTTATATTAACTCATTAATTAGTTGATAATTGATGGGCTCCCAAATTCTTCAAGAGACCTAAAGGTGGGTCCTAGAGTGAAACAGTAGAAGGAGAAGAGAGTTGGGGCACATTCCCTATTTCGCAACACTTTGGGGGGGGGCATGTTGAAACTTCGGGATGGGATTAAAACAAATTCACAAACAATAATTCAAGATAATATCAACTTGCACAATCAAAAAAAGAGAATGGTTAATGCAAATTGAATGGAAATGGTATGAAAGATTTAGTAGGGATAATTTCAAGCACAAGTTTTACCCAGCCCACAGCCTTTGGAAGGAGGCACCACTCCTCTCCCTATAATATATTTTATGCCTCTCTACAGGGATTACATCCAAATTTCACTTTTCCATTGGACTCCCAAATGGGAGTCCCAAAATTGGGACTCTTGTTGTCCCAAAATTTTAGACGTTCATATTTTTTTCAAATCAAGTTTTTTTAGAATGTGAAAATAGTACTTTACATTCCTTGAAAATATTTTTCCAACGGTGTATAGCACATTCCAAACGGACCTCATTTGACCCCTATTTTCAAAGGATTTTTGGTCAAGAGTTAAATTCCCAATTTGACTCTCGTCCCTTCTTTTGATCATAATTTATGCAAATCATGTTTAAATGAACAATGTGAGGGCACTTTAAGCATCTACGTTTCAAGACCTTTCTAATGGTACCCTGGGGGCCCAATTTGGTGTTTTTTTGCCTTTTTCCAACCAAGGCTCTAAACATTCACAATTTTCGCACAAATGTAACTCTTAAAATGGGAATGCACTGTGGAATCTTTGGCCTTCATCCATTGCATTTTACCCCATTTTGTGAAAGTGTGTTTCACACCTACACACACTCTTAGCCTCATGGGCCCTTGCACTTCACCCTTTTTCATGAACCCAATGTTAAAGTTGCGATAATAATAATTATCCATCAATAGTTAATGCTTGTTTAATATGATGATTATATCATATAAATATGACCTTTCCACATTAGAAAAAAATCCCAATTTTGTAACTGGTATTTATAATTAAATTCCATTTGCATATGCCAGATGCAACTACATTTGGCACAATTGCATAAGACAAGTTATAGTTGCATGTGGCATATGATATTTGATATGTATATACAAGATGTATGTATATTTTCATCCATATGTATCCTTACAACAAATTGCATATGTAATTATGTATGCAACTAAATGGCATGTTTAATTTTATGACATATGTCCATTTTGAGTTTCAATTATTTGGTGGCATGTGTCATTTAAGCACATTTTGGTATTTAATATAATTAATTAACTAATTAATTGAATTTAGATAATCCAGTTTAGATTTTTTAGGATGTTGACACGTAATATTTAGGTAGGTAGGTAGATAAATAAGGATAAATAGGTAGTAAGTAAACCTAGGTTAACTAGGTAGGTCGAGCATAACCCTTTTTTATTTTGGGTTTAAGTTTAGTTTTATTGTTTCATCCCAAATGGGACTTGCTTTTAAACTATTTTGAATGCATTTATATATCTTAGAAAAGTGAAAGGTATGACAAAGGATATGAAATAAACATTTTAGTTGTAAGCATAACCAACCTAGTTACAACTATTACCTAATATATAAGTTATACTAACCTAGTTTACTTGCAAGTTATATTAATTATTATAAGTAATAATATTAATAAAAAGATAAAATAAAATAAATATTATGTTTTATTATTATATTTTTATCATTTAAATTATAGCTATATGATTAATATGTATTATAATAATCAATATTATAATATACATATAAAATATATTATCATATTACATTGTTATTTTTTACACAATAATTTACTATTATTATGACATTATTATTATTATTACTATATTTACTAGAGGCCAATTAATTAAATAATAAACCTACCTTGGCCTAGGTGAATTAATTACCTTAATTAAGTACCTTAAGGTAAGTTAAGTTAGTTAGTGTAGGCGTCAGTATATTAGCATACATATATTTAATAATTTAGATAGAGTAACTAACTTAACTATAATATAAATTTAGGCTAATTAATTATGTGACCTAGCCTAAGTTAATTTATATTTTGTACATAGTTATTTTCTACTAGGTTAGGTGAGGTATACTAACATAGGTCTAACATATATAAGTATATTAACTTAAATTACTTATAGTAATTACTTACTAGCCTACACCATGGTAAAATTATATATATATATATATATATATACATAATGTTTTTCTTAAATTTGTCCAGGTTATAAAGTATGTTAGTGTAGGCTTAGGTATCATAGATAATATATTATATTAAATACACTAACTTAAGTATGTATTACCTTAAGTCATTCTCTTTTTAACACGTTTTCATTTTGTAAACTAACAATTTCATGTTAGTTGCACACACAACCATATAGCCCATCTAATATATGATGTTAATTTTGTAATCACAAGCATGACCAATCAAATGACAACCAATTGCATCTAATTGTAGAATGATGGGTTGCATATGACAAGATTTTTTTCTAGTGCCACTATTATTTAATCATACCTTATTAGTCATGGTATAATTTTAAACAAACAATATAAAATCAAAATGATTTTTTTTTAGTTTAATATGTCCAAAATATGAGCAAATAATGTTTAATATACCCTAAATACAAACTAAATATTTTAATATACCATGAATACAACCTAAATATACTTTTAATGTAATCCACAATAACAAATGTACAATAAATGTATAAATGCACCATAAAAAATATTCAAATTGTAATTAATTTTGCACCTAAATGAACATAGGGGCTTATTATTGAATGAAAAACCCAAAAAGTTAATCAATATGGAAAGATCTACAATTTTGTAATTGCAACATGATCACCAAAAATAGTAGTAAATTCAAAAGTATGGTGAATAGTTCTAAAAATGATAAAACATACTTGCAAATAACAAATAGCCACATGCCATTGCAAATTGGATAATTACAAAGTACAAGATTTCTAATACTGAAAATTGGTCATAAGGAGATTAGAATATGCATATGGGTTTTAACACCTGATTGGGAGGAGTTACATGCAAAACATGGTTTTTGGTCACAAACAATTATGATGAATTTCTTTTGAGTTCAAGCCCTTTTGGTTAGCACCTTTCATCCATGCACTATTCAAGTTTTGGTTTCATCTCCGCCACGAAAACTCAAACAAAGCCTTGCATTAGGATGTGTGGAAAAATATGCCACTATTCTTAAGGTTTTTGCCCCTTTCACCCCAGCTTCAACTTCATTAAAAATTATTAATGTTTTACAAACATTTACCTCTTCGAATTTGACTTTTTTTTGCTCGGACTCCTTAGTGGATTTTTAGTTTTCCTTGAATTTTTAAAAGTTAACCTTCATTCAATTGTTGTAACTTTTAGTTGGTGGTGTTTTAAATATGGTTTTCAAACATTTCAAAGACCTTTTTGACCTTGAAGACCGACCCAACAATTTCACACAACTTTTCCAAGAACTCTCCCATTTTGATATTGGTTAACATTGTATCTCAAGGTTCATTGTTTGGGCTCTTAGCACTGATAGGCTTTTGGCCTTGGTCAAGCTATTTGGAAGCATTCAATCTTATATCGACTATTAAACAAGGCTTTATGTTTGTAGTTTCGTGATGTTTTCTTTGTTCACTTATCACTTCATCAATTTAAAATGATAGTTAGGAGGGATGTGAGTTGGTGATACACAATGTTGAGTTACTTTAAATGTCCATCCCAATTGAATATTCTTCCAATGAAACATTGCAAATGCCTTCAACATAATTTTTTGAAAAGTTATCTTTGAAAAATTTCACATAGCAAGTGGACAATTGTTTCAAATCGTTCAATCCTTTTATGCCAAGTTGATTTTCAAAGATGGTCACCAAGTGGATGCGTTTTTGAAGTTACGGGATGGCCAAATAACTTTTGGGATCCCTTTTTGATGTTTTGCTCAAAGACATTTTTATTTGTTTTGTTATTTCCCCTGTTATTAGCTTAATGGCATTTACTACTTCTTGACTAATGTGATCCACAATCCTTTACAAATACAACTTTCAATATTGTCAAATAACCAATTTGGTTCATGCATAATGCATTCTCAGAAATTGGCCATAAATTCAACAAACAGCTTGTTTGTTTCACCATAGATTACTTAAAAACTAATTAAGAGATTTGCTTGAACATTGGGTGGCCACTAAAGCCAATCAAGAGATTTACTTGAAATCAGATTCAGCAACCATCAGGTTCTCGCAAAGATCGGCAGATCGACAATCGAAGATCTCCGCCAGGTTCTCGCAAGATTAGATTGGGGGAGATCTACAATTTCTCTGCCATGATTCTCGCAAGGGGAGCTTTTGGATAATGTCAGGGTTTAGGGTTTAGTGCGCACACGTGAACGAGGAGAGTAGCGGAATAAACCCACCCTCTCATGAAATCTCCGCCACCATTTGTAAATATATTGCCCCATGAATCTCTAAAAGCTTCACATTGTTTGTCGTCGTTCTTGTGAAGAGGCTTTGTTGGATTTCCGGCGTGTGTCTGGGTGTGGAGTCTGCTGTGAAAGGTTTTGGTCTGCAGCAACACAGCAGCAGCAGCAGCAGCAATGGCTGCTGGCTCCCAGAGCTTGTTGCTAAGATGTTCTTGCCTGGAAACCAAAGCTGCTTCTTCATCATCCGTGGTTTCTCAGTTGTTTGTAAAACCGTCCGGTGCGATGACGTTGAGAGGCCATGAGCTCAGAATGCGTACTGACAAGAAGCTTCTTCTTCTTCAACTTCTTCAAGAAGGAAAGTCACGGAATGTGACATCATGGGTGAGGCAGAGTGTGAAGACTATGAAGAAGGAGAAGAAGGAGAAGAAGAAATTAGGGTTAATAATGGCGGATGTGAGATTCTTGTCTTCTTCTTCACAGGGGGTCAAGAGCGTGGTAGAGGGTTTGAAGTGGGCATTTCAAGCTGTGCCCAGCTGGGAGTCCGCTGCCATAGCTACTTGCACTGTCTTCGTCTGCGGTGCGCCTGTGTTGCTTGCAGGTCTTTCTGTTCCCGGATTCTTCAGTGCATTCCTGCTGGGTCTTCTCACATGGCGTGCACTTGGCTATCAAGGGTTTTGCATTGTCTCTCTCTACTTCATTCTTGTAAGTCCCTCGCCAAACGTCCGTTGCATTGACTGTGTTAGTTTACTAGTCTCGGAACTAGTCCTGTAACAAGTGTTTTTTTTTTTGGGGGGGGGGGGGGGGGGGTACTCCGGGGGTCCCTTGCAAGCACCGAGAAGAGCAAACAAAGGGGGGACGAAGGAATTGAAGGGATAAA
>Ga0116229_10004742_pt1 | contig 22271 bp, 16 predicted proteins | sample S1TSphgellanicum_3_FD_87313 | JGI IMG/M metagenome (GOLD analysis project Ga0116229, IMG submission 87313) | Host-associated microbial communities from peat moss isolated from Minnesota, USA - S1T2_Fc - Sphagnum magellanicum MG | ecosystem: Host-associated > Plants > Peat moss > Unclassified...
TGTTAACAAATAGGAGATCTACTCAAGTGCAAACATAAATCTTTATTGAAAGGAAACTACAACATGATGTTCACAACATGAAACATAACATCAAGAACTCCTCAAGGTTCTTGTCACATGAAACACACAAACTTGTGTAATGAAGAAAAGAGGGCCAAACCATCAACACCAAGGTATTTAACTAAAAGACCAAACCACAAATAATCAAACTAATATAAGTAAAAAAAGTAGTTCAACCTTGTGAAAGTAACCTAGTTACTTTCCTACTCCAATAACTAATGAAACCTAACTAGTTGATCTTGAATTTTCAACATAATAGTAGCAATTTTTTTAATAAAACATTTGTAAAACTATGCCATCCCATTGAATACTTGAGTATGTTGTGGATTCTTGGGTGGTGGCATGTTTACTATTACTTGTATCTTCTTTAGATATGGTAGTTTCCCTTCTTTGGAAATAATAAAACCCAATATCATCCCTGAAAATACCATAAATGCACATTTGTTTGGAGTCAAACTAATGTCATGTTCTTTGCACTTTTGAAAACGTAACCTGAGCTTCTGCAGATGACTCTCCATGTCACTATATATTCTAAAATCATCCAGAAATATCTTCATAAAATTGTCCAAATATTCTCTGAATGCTTTAGTAACAACTCTTTGACATGTTGGAGGTTCATTTTTCACACTAAACGACATCACCTTCCATATAAAAGCCTCCTAGTCTATAACAAATGTAGTCTTGTATATGTAGTTTGGAGCTATAGATATTTGATGATATCTTGAATATCCATCTAAGAAAGAATATGCCTCATACCTTGTTAATGTGTTCAACACTTCATTTATGAAAAGTAATGGGTATGGATCTTTATTTGTGGTTGCATTTCGTTTTTTGAAATTTGTACAAATTCTCAATTTGCCATTTTCTTGGGTACTACTACTATGGGTGACAACCATGTAGCCTCCTTTATAGATTGAATAAATCCAACTGCTAACAACTTGTCTATATCTTGTTTGACTGTTGTAACATAGTTTGGATTTAATTTGTACCTGGCTTGATGTGTCGGTGATATAGTAGTATCTAACTCAATTTTGTGTTGTGCCAACTCTGGTGGAATCCCTTTCAAATCTTTGTCTGTCCATGTAAAAACATCTTTGAATTCCTTCAACAACTGCTCTAGTTCCAACACCTTGCTTATTTCCAACTATGCATTATTCTTCACCATCTATGGTTTTGCATCAATTCCCATATTGAACTTCATCAATTGTTGATCTTCAGTTTAACGTCCATCCAGTTATCTATAATTCCTATGCTTTGATTTTTGTTGGAGTTTCATCCACTATAACACTCCTTGGTTGATGATTGTAGTATGTTTTTGAATACACCTTATCCTCCAAAGCTACTCTTGGCTCGTATCTATTACCATCTACCTTTTTCTTTGTGCTTTGTACTTCAACTTCTTGCTCTGAAATAATAGTCTTCACATCTGTATCCATGATCTCCACATCTATGGTTTTCACATATTGAATTGTGTAAATTAATTGTTCCCATTGAGAACAATTTTGGCTTTGTAGCAAAGATTATATTGTCTTCTTCATATGTGATACCATTTTGTAGCACAGTAACACTTTTGGTTTTCTTACTTCACCTCCCAAATGTTTGGTGGCTGTAATTGTTCTCACTGTCCCATTCCCTTGTATGGTAACAATGTTACTCCCCCAATCATGTGCCATTTTAGCATCCATCAACCATGGTCTCCCCAACAACATGGAATAACTAGAATTTACCACACTATTCTAAAATATAGTAAACATAGTTATGTAAAGAATGCCATGAACATATATTTTCAAATCTTTGATCAACCCCACTAGTTTTGTAGTTGTTTGATCTACCATCCTTAAATTATATGGTGCAAGTTTAGGCTTTAGAAGCCCCAACCTGAGTTTCAATTCATTTGTGATAATATTAAGTTTAAAACCTCCATCTAGCAACACATCTTCTATTGTATCTTCCCAATATGTACTTGGATAACTACCATATGATTATCCATTGCTATAACAGTTGTGCCTACCTCTGGTATTAAAGAACTAACTTGTTTATTTATGGTTGTTCTATTTGAATTATGAATTTTCTTTGGTTTAGCTTTTGCCAAATATATCTTTTTAACTCAAGAGCTATTTTAAGCAATTGTCCCAAGTTCAAAATATAACTTGTTTCTAGCATCAGCTTACCAATGTCCAAAAAAATCTCTTCTACTGTGATTATTTATGTCTCAGTAACAAGTTGAACCTCTACTATTGCCACATATTTCCCATGAAACATCTTATGCATTTCAATAAACTTTCGACAATTTGTCATTTTATGTCCATTCAAACCACAGATGTGGCATGCATATGAAGATGTCTTCTGTGGTTTTTGACTTGGTTGTGTTATTTATGTGGTTTCCACTATGGTCTATTTGTTCTTCTTTTTGCATCTCTCCACATTGTGATTTCTCATCCCATAGTTTGTGCAATGTTTATCAATCTTCCCTGTATTACTCTGTGTTTTTGTTGGTGTTGCCTATTTGGTACTCTATGTTATTTAAAGGGCACTCCTTGCTTCTATAGTAATCATGCCTTTTTCACACAACATTGTTACCTCCTTATGTTGTTGTAATGTTGACCACTTCATCCCTGCAATCATAATTCTAAAGTATGATTATAAACCCACTCTAAACATAGTAGTCAGAAAATTGTTTATGGTTAGTACTTGTAAACATGAACCAACTTCTGAATCCACTCATAATAAACCTCCACCCTTTTAGTCTCCTCTTGCTTCATATTCTTCGACTCCATGTATATTTGCTCATCATTCGAAGTCTTCCAATGACATTTGCAAAATGCATGTGTAAGCTCTGAAAAAGTACAGTCAGAGAATTTTGACATGTAATTATGACACCAATTTGATGTTGTATCTCTTAGCATATAACTAAACGCATTAATGATATACTTTTTAGAAATCTCTGCATTTATTTTTACTATAGAATTGAACACTTTGACATGAGCATTTGGATCAACACCTTTTTTGATACTAAAAAGTTACCTTGTTTGGCCTAACATAATAGCCATATCTATGATCAAGGATTGGTGTAGTTACAATAAATGGTTTTCAGTATCATCCTCTCAGATTCATTACATTTGCACTTTTGTACCTTCCAGCAACCATTGAGTTCATTGGTGGTTGATCTACAATCCTATTCACATGAGTAGTCATTATTAGATTAATAAACATCATCTAAGGTGTCCCAACAATTCCAATAGTTGTTGGTAATGCCGAACTCCCACTCAACTTCCTTCCTATCAAGATTCCACCTGATCCACTACCCAATTTTGTTACAAATCCAATTAATACTCCCCTTTTGACAACATCCATGGTGGGCACAACAACCGTTTCAACTCTTATGGTTGTTATACTAGCATTTTGTCTTCGGGTTTCAACAACTGCTACTTTTGACACTATTGGTGAAGTTGTGTTGATTCAAGGTCGGCAATGTTCCATTATGTGGTTACCCATTGGTATCTTCTATAGTGCAAAATGTGGATGTGAATACCCCTATAGTTCTCTATTCTTGGTCTGAATAGCTGGACGAATCTATCGACTCTATGGACCCAATTGGCTTCCTAACTCCATGCCTCTTAATCTATTATGGACTACAAGAATTCTTGGTTCATGTAATTGTGGTTGATCCAATAATGTTTTTTGCCACATTCTGTAACTCCACATGTCTAACAATATTTGCTCTAATGTGAAAAGGCACAAATGGACAATCCATGATTGCATGTCCTTCTTCTTCACAAAATGCACAGACCCTTGAAAATAATATAACCATCTCCGAATCCACAAATTCATGATCCCGTGTTTTGGCTGTGTACTTTGTTTGATCCATCTATGGATTCCTTTGATGTGAGCATGACTATGGTACTTCATCCAACACATTCACCTATGTTTCTGCGTACTCAAATGATCGTAGGTAATTTTCCTTAGTCTCTTCAACCACATCGATATTAGTGGTTTCTTCCACCTCCCAGTCTTCCACTAGTTCATAATAATTTGGAAATGTAAATTGATACACAAACTTGGGCTGTATACCTCTTGTAACATCCCTTCTTTGGCTATTCATCGATTCCAAACTTGAGATTTCCTGAGGTTGATTAGGTACTACAAAAGTCCTTGTTCTGTCTTGATCTCTTCAATTCTAAACCATAGATTATGACTGAGAAATATAGTGCACCCATTCATTTAGGTGAGAAGTCAATTGCATCTTACTCTGTGGAGATCGTCGTCTATAATTATGCCTTCTTTGAAGACCCCCAATCCATATTTGCGCCGAACCACCTCTTGTGGTAGAAAGGACATGTGCCCCATAGGCCTTTCTTCTATTTTTAGAACTTGTGTGTTTAACATTAGATTCGATATGGGGTTTCTGTAAGCCCTACATACTCCTTTGCATTTTCAAGATTGTCTTATGTTTGTCTTTCAATAACTTGCCGATTTGCCTCCAAGTCCAATTGTCGTTGTAAATTTCAGGTCACCATCAGATTCATCTTGTTTCACAATTTTTCATGTTCAAAGTCAGTAGATCGCTATGTAGTCTTTACACCGTCAACTATTTAAACCTCTAATACTTTCTAACATACCCCTTTAAATTCTAAATTGAAAAAACAACATTACTCATTTGAACACTTTCATCTACAATATAACAACAAAATTTGTTAAAAACCTTTTCATTATTGTAAAAAAAACAAAAAAAATTGCCACAAGATGGTCACCAAATGGTAGAAATGAAATTTAATTCTTGCAAAATTATTCCACACTATTGTAACAACATATTTGCACTTCACATGCATACATCCACTATTTCTACCTTATTTTACAACACCCTTAACATTGCCATTCATTAAAACACCATATTCAAGGTTATTTAATATAACTAGAATCTACACTTCAAAATACATTGTAAAAAACTCCATAAACAATATTATAATTCATTTCATCATATTCTATTACTACAAAAATTCACACAACGATATAAACATAAAATTCACTGCAAAAGTCTATGCTTTTTTGTATTATTAAAAACATGAATCAAAATTACAACAAAATCCCATGTTTTATTGAAAAAATCAAAACAACAATTAAAATATGTGGTATATCAAAATAAAATTTATGGTTTTCTACTACAATTACCTACAATTCCTCTTACTTTTCCCAAAACTATGTGTCTAATAATTTATTTTTCTATTTTCTAGAACTTTGTCCTTTTGGACTATCCCAAGTCACATCACCATGATTCAAAACCAACAAGAATTCAAAATTAAAAATTACAAATTTCCCTAATCAATCCCTATCCTAAATGCCTTGTTCATCCAAAATCATATACGCATCCTACCGCCTTAATTCTTTCCTTTTACAAACAACTTTCCACATAAATTGCACATTGTGTAAGACAAAACCCACTTGCACAACATTTGTCGACACATCATATTACTATAGTGTCAAAGGATGGCATTTAGATATACGTATTAACATTGTGCAAGATCAAAAGATGTGGAAATTATTTACAAGTTGCTTGTATTTGTGTTCCAACACATGCTCGTTGTAAGCAATTTGAAGTAAAAAAGATGAAGTAACCTAGATAAGACAAAAATAGCTACAAAAGTTCTAACATTGAACCTGCCCCTTACATTGTGTTGATTTCATTAAAACCCATTTATTTTAAGACCTATTCTAATAATCTCATTGAAAATATACTAGTCCAAATGTTCAAAGCCAAAACCCAACACATGAACACAAGCACCTTCTCATCTAGGATAATAACCTTTCACATCACACAAAATTTGATCATGCCCAAAAATCTTCCTAGTGCCCACAATGATCATGATTTAACCATTCCCCAAAACATTCTATATCATTCACAAAGTAGTTGAATATTACTTGAATATTCTATTTTCAAATCAATACATACTTACAGTATGTGGACTAATTATTGTGTCATTGGAAGAGTGGTGGCATGAACCTACCTCAACAACTTGTGAAAGGAAAGGATTGTCATAAAAAATGACATCAAACTAGTGAAGATAAAAGTGAAATCAATGTCCCGACGCAACACATTTGTGATGATAAACATGAATACAACTTGAAAGTACAAAGGTTATTAAACTAAACATGCAATAATCCAACCTTAGAGTTTAGACCATTTACAATTAATTACTATACCAAGGCAAAGACAGACTACATAGAGAATTAGTTTCTATAATTTTTTGCAGCAGAATTGTATAGCAACTATTATTGAACTACAATTGTTTGTAAACAATATATAAATACATTGAACACACGTGATTTTTAGGCAAGCATATACATCCAAAACCTCATCTAATCTAAAGGCTAGTCTTGCCATTTACTAACATTTCAAGAATAGATACCTTGAACTAGAATGGACAACAAGATGCATCATTAACATTAATACAAAAGTGAAGATCAAAATATATATGTTGAAAATGATGAACATACTTGAAACTAAAGAGTGTTAAGTTTATGTAAATATTAAAATATTGTAGAAACAAGTGGTTGATGATGGCCAAAGGAGTGGTCAAAGCCCGTCCCACATTGAAAACCATGATCAATGGCATTAGCAACAACAAATATTCCTTTTACAAAGATTTTTTTTCTCGCAAATGTCCCAATGGAGCAGTAGTTGTGAAACGAACTTGAAGATGATCAACACTATACACTATAAGAAATTGTAAAAGTAGCTAGAAGTGATTATAATAGTCCTATTATTGTGATGTGCTCCCTACTTTCAAGTCCAAATGTTGGAGCTATGCAACTGGTGCTTCAAATGTTATGGACATTAACAAAGCTATTATGGTGTTTGTTTTATAAATCTACATCCTACTCACACTATTGTGCTCAAAAAGATTATGGTGGCAATTCGGCTAGTGATGGACCCCACACCCACACATGACTATGGGTACTTATCAACTAGCTGTTTTTCCAACAAAAGTTTTATGCTAGCTAGAACATGTACATGCATTCTAGAGATGGCTTTAAAAGATACTACTACTTATTGTAACATTTTTCAAACTTTAATTGCACATATGGTGGCAACTTCCACAACTATCACCTAGGCCCAATCTTCATCTTCATTGTCCTTATTAGCTTTTGGATATTGCAATCTGTTCCTAACATCAATTACGAGAGCTTCAAACATTTGGCTAGCCGGGGAATTGGTCAATTGTAAACAGACAATTCAAAAGAAACATTAGCAATGTGTGGCAATGTGCTTGCTTTGTTAGTCCTAGTTTGGTGATCGACCTAGTGGGGGGTGGTTATGGAATTTATTACCTTCCGTGGTTATTGGAGAAGATGATGTAAAAGAATAAAAGAAAAAAAAATTACTTTAGAAAAAAAAAATATTTTGCTAAAACTCAAAAAATGTGAGGAAAAAAAAACTTTTTGTTATTCTCAAACCTTACCATTACTTACAATTGTGAGTGTGTGCTCAGACACACATGAGATTAGAACACCTATAGGTCAAGAACTCGTGCGTGTGTGCATGCATGCCTCATTGTAGCATCTGCGAAAAACAAATGGCCATAAGGAAGTTTTCCGTGTATGTATGTATTCTTGCTTTATCATGAGTTGTTCTCAATATGGCTCCAACAACTATCTATCATTTTCTATGGGTTTTGCTTGTGGAAGACAACACTGTAGCAGATGCAATCCCACATACATTTGTTGCTCAACAAAACAATTCATGAATCCATTGTGATTGCAACTACTATAGTCTATTAATCTTGATGAATTTGACCAATGCACAATCCACATAGAAGAACACCCTTGACAATTCATGGCAAAAATATTTCAATTTGTGTGAGTTAGTTGGGTAATACCCATGTGTACGACCAAAAAACACCATTGAAAAAGGTTTGCATAGTGGGGTGAGGAATCTTGAGACATTTCCAACACCTTCACAACCTTCTAGTACAAAGTCTGTAAGGAACCTCTTTCGCCCACACACCCACACATAACACATTTGCAAAAGGTTCCAACTTGCCACACCTTGCAACAAGTGATCTGCTTTCCCTAGCACCCACCATCCACTGCTTGTTAGAAGCTTTGATTCTTTAACTTTGTAACCCACATGGCTAGATTTGAGCAAAAAGAGAGGGAGTACTTTTGATAATGAATCCAAGAAATTCCATATCCATGTTGTCATTTCAAACATAGTTCACAGTGCTTCACACATTTGATAATAAATAGTACTACACAAGGATATTAAGCTTTGTCCCAAATTAACATAATTAGCCAGTTGCCTTTAGTTATGGTTGAGATTTGGCATAGAAGCAATGCATACATGAAAAAAGTAGTAAGGAAAAAAGGGAAAATTTCACAAAATTGAAGTTCCAAATGCAAATGATGAAGAAAATGAAGCACACAACATTCGTGTTTTCCTCTTCAATCTTACAACATACATAGTAAACCATGTTTCTAAACAAGTTGCATTTTCACCATCAATTCTTTTGGGAGTTAGATTGATCCTAACTATCTAATCATGTCTATAATATGTAAACAAAAAGAAATTGATTTGGTCATAGATCAAATATTTTATGCATCACTAACTAAAAGGGGCATGATCATGGAGAAGATTATTATCTAAAATGTCATTAATTTAAAAAAATTGCAACAAATTTACAACTTGGGCTCAAAAAAAAATGCCATTGAAACTCTATTAGTGCACACTGCACCTATTTATAGATTCTTACAAAGGAAAAAGAAGATGCTACTTGTAAGTTTAAGAAAACCCATTTACCTATTGAATAGTTGACATACATATGCATGTTTTTATTGATAGCAACATTGGATGCAACTATTACAACAAGTTCATTTTGTTTATTCATAATTGTTGCAGCTTCATGGGAATAAAAACCTTAGTTCATAAGCTAGTTTTTCAAGGGATTTATGTTGGAATCCATTGATGGCATTTACTTAGCTTGGTTGTCACTGACATTGAAAGCCCTTTCCATTTGTTTCAAGCAATTTTGTTGTAGCATGGTGGAACAATTATTCATTGTAGTTAGTTAACCAATTATTGGAACAAAGTTAACAAGGTCTTGTTTTACTTAACCTTAACCCTAATAAACATCACAAATTGGATTATTTAGTTTTAGGTTAAGACTCCACTTCAAACAAAATGGATGAAATTCATATGCACGATGTTTTCTATTCCCATTCATTTCTCATTCAGTTCTTGGCTTATCTCTTTGTGTATGTTTGTTAGTACATGTTTAGGAATGCAAATTTGGTAGACTACTTACAAAAAGGGCCCCACAAGGGATGGAGGGTATGGAAGATGTAGACTTTTTTCAAGGTTCGAATCACAACAATGTGGGTGTTGCAGTAGAAGAGAAGGGAAAATATGAACTTGCCAGGGACATGCATGTGGCTTCTATTGCATACATGCGAAAGCCTCTTGAAGATGCACTACAATCATTGTATGTACACTCAATTTCAAATGCTACTAGTTGTTTGATTTTTGTTACATCATCCAGCTAAAGGTGAATATCATTTCGATCACTTAGGTCTTGTAATACTAAGCCTTTTTTCTATTCAAAATTTCCCAGGAAACCTTAGATTATATACATCTTGGTCCAAACATTTGTTTTCGTAGTTTGACCTAAGGTATACATTATTTCCCATCCGTCTGATTATTCCAAGGTGGACGATTATAAATTTTACAAGTTTGATGTGATTGTGTTGTCTTTGTAATATAGGGTTGTTCATTGTTTTTGTTTATGCAGGTGCAAAACTTTGAATGCCCAGAAAAGTTGACACTTGCAATCATTCTTAGCTAAACTAAGGGAGCCACTACGATGTAGCCTAAGGTTGCTTAGAGTGACAAGAAGCATAGAGGTCAAGGACACCAACAAGTCTATAGAAATGGAGGAGGCATTTGCAAAAACAGAGATAGACGACAAATACATGCTAGGTGCTTTGGTTTTTACTCTAAGCCCTACCTTCAAGAGTAAATTGCTAGAATGCAATAGTAATTAGTCACTTTGCAATTGTGTTACGGTTTTTTGTAAACAATCAAAACCTTACCTAATAGTCGACTAATGAGAACATTTTGGTTTAAATAATGCTTTCGTTTTCTTGAATGTTGAACTTCATCGAAGAGTTATGTTTGCCCCTTACTGCTACTATAAGATCATTATTCCCTTTTTAGTTTGGGGGTTGTTCATGATTACCAATTAGTTTTTTAATTTTTGTAAGTTTTAGGTTACGTTTGGTTAGTACAATCAATATAGACAAAGAATGGTTGAATGTTGTTTGGAGCAATATTTGTTAAGAACATTTAATCTCTTAAAACCATTGTTTCAATTTAAATCATGAACCACATTTTGAACCTGAAATTTGTCATCATTATAATGGCAATTTGGGTTATATATAAGTGGTGAACATTTCATTTCACTCTTGACCTTTTTGTACACATTTTTTATTGTCGTAAATTTTTTTTTCCTCATTATACTTTTTTTTAAATGTTTACCATAACTAAGTCCATTTGTTACAATTCTAGAAATGCAATGTTCCAAAAAGTCTTATAGAAATTTCATCATTTCGTTTCACTAGAATTGTTCAAGTAAGTATCTAATTGGCCAGAAGCATCCAACCTTTATCAACTCACATTAAATAATGTTTAGGATGCCCATTTTTGTATTTTTATCTTATGTGAATTTATGGTAGATCATGTTGTTCATGTTTCTATATAGTCGACCATCGAGAGTGTTGATGATAGAAGTCAAGATTTAGCATGAATGTGATGGTTTTGTCTACACATCTATGTCCTAATAACATGGAACATCATAGCTAAATTTGTGATAGGTTATTTGTTCAAGGTCCAAGAGTAACTATACAAGCTTAGAAATTCAATTTTTAATTTCATGTTCATTATAATATAAGGATATTTATAAGACTATGTCAATTATGATTTTTGTTTTTCTTCTATTGATTATGAAGACAACAAATTTAAAAAATAGTTGAATGCACTAATACTAACCACTAAACAACATTGTTATTTAATTAAGAACCTAAAGATGATTATTACAGCCATGGTTATTTCAACTATCAAAGCAATCCATGTTTCATTTGTGTTTGTTTTAGATCCTTACCAATTATTTTGTTATTTTTGGTGTGTTGAAAAGTTCACATCAACATTTTCAATCTTTTCATTACTAGATGGCAAAGGGACTTGTGGTAAGAAATTTGTTCGATACTTTCTAATAGACATCTTTGTGCAAGTGCATAATAAAGCAAAATGTAAATGTACTTTTCCATGTCGATATATCATTAATTGTTTGTGTTGACCAGTCAATAGGTTATTACATTGGAGTTATGACTAATCAATAGGTTATTATAATATGAATTATGCTTGTAGTGATGTTTTTAAATTCCATATACTTGATGTCCATGAACTAGCAAATGTAAACAAAAACTTGGTGTACATATTGCTTTGGAAGACATTTGCATGAATTACAAATTGTACTTCAAACATATTTCTTCAAGGATGCAAGTCTATTAGTTTACGTTGTTGAAGTTGGTTCATGTACTTTTCAAGATGCAACCATTTCCGCCTATGTGGTTTATGGTAGCTACAAACCTTACTTGTGAACTTATGAAATGTTTAAAGTTTGAATTCAATTTGGGACAAAGAGAGAATGGACGTTGCAAAGTATAGACATTTTGCAATTTTTATTATCTACAATAGTTCATGAATGTAGTAACTATTATGCACATGTATGAACTCTATTGTTAGTTTGGCTATGATAATGCATACATGTTTGTAAACAATTTATATGTTGCTTGGTTTCAAGTTGCAGAAATTGAAGATAATGTGGAGTCAATACATGAAGTAGATGGCGTAGTTGCAGGTTCATCTACAACAAAAACATGGAGAAAAAGGAAGTTGTTGCAAACCCTTGACAAATTAGGTACAACTTGTGCCCCAAACACATCTGATTTTGTTAATCTACTAGAAAATGCTATAGGGCAGTGACAATAACAACCACCATCTAGGTGGTTACAATAGTAGTTTTTACAACCCCCACCATGGATAATGGTGCAATGGGGGATGGCACCTGGACAATTTGTAACATCAACAAGCACACCTCTAATGCAACAAGGATATGTGCTTACAATGAAACAAATGTTTGTACCTTTGGTGAAACTAGAAAGTGCAATAAGAGTAGTTTAGAGAACAATGAAAAAAGAAAACGATGTTGAAAGTGATGTTTGGCAAGTAGCTAGAAAAAAACCTCACAAGATTAGGATAAAGGTGGGGGGGGGATGTAGATGGACGTTGTGAAGGTAAGAATGCTTGGGATGAGGTAATGAGGACCTTAATTCCTCATATTCTTGACATCAATGTTGTATCATGGGTGGACCACCATCTGGACTCCATAGAAAAGTTGAAGTTAGCTTTAGATAAAGAGTTTGAATATGTAGATAACAAACTTTCCACTGTGGGATTCAGAAACGTGGTGAAAAGATGGTTGAAAACAAAGAGAACCAAATCCAAAACTAGGTTTTTGGAAGAGAGAACATAATGCCCAATCAATATAGAACCTATCCATTGGGAGAGGTTAACGATTTGTTGGAGTAAACTTGAAATATAAAAGAAGGTGGAACATATGTCAAATGCCAAGAATAAGGTGAAAAATTTGACAAGAGTTGGGCAAACGGGCAAAACTAAGAAGGAAGCTCGGTTGGTAAATTAATATATGGAAATGTTGATTATAATCATCACTTGCTTATTGAATATAAATATTTGTTGTTGTAACAATTATAATTGACCAAGTCACTATTAAAAATCCTATCATTTGTAACCCATCCCTGTGCAATTACATGCAACCAAATGTCACCTATAATTACAAATGGTTGCCTATGCAATTACTTTTCAAATTTGGATGAAGTTTGGTCTTCTTTTCAACTAGGTTGCGATTGTGACCTATTTCATCCTTAAATTGTGTTATGTTTTATAATGTATTGGTATTTTTTACAACATTGTATATACATTTAGTTGCAAATGTAACCAAAATAATCACATGTTAGTTGTATAAAGTGTTTAGGCTACCTAGCAAGGACATACCAAGATACATATATGCCTACCTACCTGCTAGTACCTACCTACCTATAAACCTAGGCCACATGGTACCTAGCCTAAACTTGGTGACATGTGGCATTGCTTATGTTTACATATAAGCCTAGACATGACATGTGGAACATAGGTTAGGCCTAGGCCATGCCATGTGGCACTTATGCTAGGCCTAATTAAGCCATACCACATGGCATCTATGTTAGGTTTAGGTCATGCCATGTGGCACGTAGCCTAGGCTATGACATGTCACATGGCATCTATGCAAGGCGTAAAACATGCCACATATGTTAGGCCTAGGCCATGCCATGTGACACATGGGCTAAGTCTAAGCCATCCCACATGGCATTTAAGCACAACATAGGACATGCCACATGGCACATATGCTTAGCCTAAGCCATGCCACGTGGCACATATGCTAGGTTTCAACCATGCCACATGGCACTTATGTTAGGCTTAGGCCATGCCACTTGACACATAGGTTAGGCTATGACATGCCACGTGGCACATATGCTAGGTCTAGGCCATGCCATGTGGAATTTAAGCAAGGCATAGGACATGCCACATATGCTAGGCTTAGGCCATGCCATGTGGCACAGCTAGGTCTAAACCATCCCACATGGCACCTAAGCATGGCATAACACATGCCACATGGCACATAGCTAGGCTTAAGCCATGCCACATGGCACACAAGCTAGGTCTAAGACATACCACATGGAACCTATGACATGCCACATGGCACCTAAGCTAAGTTAGGACATGCCATGTGGCACCTAAGCTAAGTTAGGACATGCCATGTGGCACCTAAGCTAGGATACAATAAGCCACATGGCACATATGTTGCGCCTAGGTCATGCCACATGGCACTTGTGTTAGGCCTATGCCATGCCACATGGCACTGAGGTTAAACTTATCCATGCCACGAGGCATCTAAACTAGGCCTATGCCATGCCATGCATCACCTAAGTTAAGCTTATGTTGTGCCATGCATCACCTAGGCTAGGCTATGTCGTGCCATGTGGCACATATGTTAGGTCTAGGACATGATATATGGCAATTAGGCAAGGCTTAAGCCATGCCATGTGGCAACTATATATGACATGCCATGTGGCACTTATTTAACCTTTTTTTCCACACCACATGGCAACATGATTAGACTAGGTGCCACATCATAAAATGTGTTAATTAATAGGTTAGGTCAATAAGTTGTAAGTTAGGTTAGAAATAGTAAGTTAAATTAGGTAGTCACTAGTAGCCCAAGTAGTTGCATAACTAATTACAACCTAACTTATAAAATTAATCCCATATGTTTTGCCTCCCATTTTAGTTTTGTCAACTACATAAAGAAGTGCCCTAGGAACACAATGTACAAATTAAAATGCAATTGCATTTTGAAATGAGCCAATAAAAAAGGTTAAACCTTAATTAAACAAAAAAAAATGGTATTTTTAGTAGATGCCATGTGGCTTAAATCTAGCCCTAGCTTAAGTGGTGTAAGTTTAGACTTAGCCCAAGTGCCATGTGGCCTAAGTCTAGGCCTAGCCTAGGTCATCACTTAGGCTAGGCTTAAAAGTGGCACATGGCATATGTTTACACCTAGGTGCCACATGGCATATGTGTAGCCCTAAATAAGCTAGGTGCCATGCGATAACTAACTTATGTGGCACCTAGGTTTAGAAACATGCCATGTGACACATGTTTAAACCTAGGTGCCACGTGGCATATGCCTAAACCTAAGTGCCACATGGCATATGTCTAAACCTAAGTGCCACATAAGCTAGGTGCCATGTGGCATATGTTACATGGAACATAGGTTTAGACATACGTTCCACACTATATACACTATATGGCGACCATATATGTATTTGATGAAAAAATATTTCAATTATAGCATGCGATTAGTCTTCGCATGTGACTTGTTATTTGCTACTACAAAAAATTTAATTGCAAATGTCACTTGTGATTAAAAACTAGTTACAAATGACAATTGCATGTGACAGTATTTCTACTAAAGAGTGTTAGTTAACATTGTAGAAAAAACAAAGGCAAAAAAACCAAGTTTGATTAAAATTACTGAAAATCTCTAAGGGTGTAAACAAACTGGCTCTCTAAGATGTTACAATCTGGAATTTTTTTTTAGCATTTGCCTTTTAACAAAGTACATACATCACTTTGAACCTTCTTACTTTCATTTGCTATCCTATTTTCATTTGTTGTCATGTTTTCATTTTATTGCCATGTTTTCCTTTATTGCAATGTTTTATTTCTTGCCAAATTTTGATTTGTTGCCATGTTGTTAATGTGTTGCCCTAATTTGATTTGCTGCCATGCATTTATTTCTTGCAATTTCCATTTGTTGCCTTGCTTTCATTGGTTGTAGTAAATGACTAACTTGTTTTTATTTAAATCTCATTTTAAATGAATTAGGCATGTGGATTACTTAAAACAAGGACTATCAATTGCTAGAGAATGTTAGTCATATTGACCAACTTGGAGAGGGACAAAATGATTTGGTTGGCAAGGTTTTAGGTATGTTGGACAAAACAAATGAGAATAATCAAGCATTAGTTGAGATTAAGGTGATGTTTTCAGGGTTTTTGGAAAAGATAAAAGACCATGCAAGTCCTATTTCATAACCTAAATTTGCTTGTGAGGAGTAGCAACCCTCACCTCATGTAGTTCCTCTTGAAACACTTGCCATGCACAATCCAAATCCACTGGAAACCTCTATAGTAGGCAATGGCAATGAGAGCACACGTTCCTTTCTTACGGGAAAAATTGCTTTGGGTTCATGTGTTAATGGATCTGGTTTTTTTAAGCTCCAAATTGCCCTTATGCCATTTGACAAGTTGGGGATAGAAAGTACAACAACTAATCCTACACCCCAACTTCAAAGTGTGGAAGGTGAAAATTGGGTTGTTTTGTAACCAAGACCTTCACCATCTAAGAAACTATTTACCAAGAAAGGACGAGCTACATTGAAATCTCCATCGAGGTTTAGTGTTGTTGAAGGTGAAATTGGTCAAGTTGTAGGACAGGTGAACAAACTACCAACAACATTTTGAGTATGCAATTTTTTGGCTCATCATTGGAGGTGTGATTAAACATTTCATTTGTGTATTTACATGGCTTGATTTCGTTGCAACACCAATTGTCGGGGAAGGAATTGAGGGTAAAGGTGGTAGCATTTATAACTGACAACAAAGATAAAACAAGCTCACAATAAGCAAACACCTCCAATTGTTGTTGGTTTGATTTTTTAATCTTGATTTCGCAAACCAATTTTTTTTTGTACAAATGTTGGTTAGGATCTTAATGCATTAACTTTTGGTTGGATTATAGTTTGCTATGGGGTAGTTTGTGATGTTGCCGAACCCAAAAAATCCAAGACAAAAGGTGGCATTAGGCAAAATTAGTGGCCTTTGGGGGGTGGACAAGTTCCATGGTTGTTTCATTCCAATTTTTTTGTGTCAAAGTTGATGTTGTGGTTGTTCATGTGGGGGATGTTCCACTTATGCACCCACATGAACTTGATGACCAAAGTGCAAGATGTGGTAGGCACTTCTACCTTGTGGAATTGGAAGTATGTGAAGGCCGTACATAATTGACAAGGTTTTAACATAGACCATACAAATTCTATAGTGTTTGATTATCATTAGCTATTCAAACATTAGAGTTGTGCTTGTTGGTATTTTACTTTGTTATTGTTGGCCTTGAATGCATTGTTTTCCTCCATTCCTTAGTGTGGTTGACCATATGTTTGGGTCATATCAATTATTACTTGCAACAAAAAATGATTTTAATAGATTATTATGGTTGAACAAATGTATAGGTTGATTTAGAATGGTTTTATATGAAATGTAAGTCTAGGTGCAACTAAGTAGACACCAATTAGTTCATTCTTATGTGTCACAAAGTAGATTACTAAATGTTCTATATGAATTTCCACATGCATAATTAACAATTGAAGTCATTTTAGAGTTGAATGAAAAGCTATCCATAATTACTATTTTACTATGAAATGTACATATCCAACTAAACAATGATTATTATATGGTTTTCTTAAAAGTATTCAACAACTCCAAAACTATTCATTAATGACTACCACTTTACCTTCCCCTAACCATTAACAAATCAAATGTTGCCATGTGTCAAATACATGGCCAACTAACAATATAGTATTACTACAAAAACATTTAAATATTACACTAATATATGATCGCCACTTTGGCTTCCCCTTCCACACATGTACAAATTATTGCCATGTGATCAAATATTCAAATGTTAAGTGGTCCAATCATGTGTTACCACATGGACCAATCTATATATGCCATGTGTAATATCAACATGACATTGTTATCATATCTTTGTTAACTATTACATGACACCTGTATTGTTGTAGTCATATATTTGTCATTTAGTTATAAAGAGGAGTCATAATGTAGTCATTTTCCATGTACACGTGTATTTAAATAATGGTCAAAGTGATTGCCATATGGATCCCACTATGTCTCTGTTACCATGTGGCATCCATGTTGGCATCCACATTTCATGACATGTGGTTCCTAGGTGGCATGAATGAGTCGACTAATGTCCTTCATGATTACTGGATGACATTCGCCACATCATGTCCTTTACAACTATGTGTCCTTTTTGACTTGTCCGATATGACTATCTAGGGTGTAGTCATATGTGTCCTTTTTGACTATAAATTTAGTCATATATTGAGTCATATATTTTCGATTTTCTTCTAGTGGTGGTAGATGCATTATCTTGGATGTTCGATATCACAAAGCAAAGTGTAGTATCGAATCAAACAATGGACGTTAATATCTTCTTCTTACAACCGATTTGGTTACATGAAATTTTTAAGTACCTCATTATTGGAATTTTTCTGATTCACTATAGTCAAGAACAAAAGAAAAACTAACTTTTAGAGCTTTACACTTTTCTTTGGTATAGGGAAAATTAGATCGATCATCAAGATCAAGACCAAGTTCTAAAACGTTGCCTTGAGGATTTAGAAATTCCCACAATGCTACAGGAAATGCATGAGGGAGTCAATGGTGGACATTTTTCATCCGAAATCACAATTCATAAAATCTTGGATGCCAAGTATTAGTGGCCCATGATGCACAAGGATGTTCTTCAATATTGCCAAGCTTGTGACAATTGCTAGCGAACATGGAATTTAATATATTGTAAAATAGTGAAACTAGTAACTTCATTGCCAATAGAACCTTTCATGAAGTGGGGATTGGATTTTGTCAGCCCAATCAAACCAGTCACCATATATTCTAGGAACAAATATATTTTGGTATCAACCAACTATGCCACCAAGTGGGTAGAAGCAAAGGTGTTGCACACCAATACAACAACGGCGATGGCAAAATTCATTTATGAGTTCATTCCCACTAGGTTTGGTTGTTCACTTATTTTAATAAGTGATAAAAAAACTCACTTCATTAATGATGCCATCAAGATTCTTACACACCATTTTTTGTTATGACATATGACCTTGACCACTTATTACCCGCAAGGTAATGGACAAGCAAAGTCCACCAATAAAGTCATTGGTTTGTTGCTTACTAAGTTGGTGAATGAGAACCATACCAATTGGGATGAGGACTTACACAAGGTTCTATATGCTTACCACACAACATTCAAGGTATAGGACACACAACATTCCAACTAGTTTATGGCCTTTGCCCTTTGATGCTGACAAAATACCTACTACGTACGGGCAATTCACATCTCGATCGAGATTTTTCCCCCACCCGTATTTTCACTAGTCACATGGTAGAATTGGAACACTTGGATGAAACCCGCCAAGAGGTAGTAGATCGAACAAGTACAAGGTAGTGGAACATGGCATTATGGGCCCAACAAAACCACAAAATTAAAACTTTTTCTATAGGGCCCACAATTATGTGGTTTCCAAAGGGCAAAAAGTTCAAAAAATGGTGGTTTGGTTCATATAAAATACATTTCTCCCCAATAGTACTGTATTATTCATGAACATTGACAAGTTTGAATTGAATCCTATTTTGGTGAACATCAACAAGTTGAAACCCTATCGATACTTGGATAAAATTTTTAGTACCACTACATAACTTGTCCATTTTGTGGTCCTTTTGTTTCTGTCAAAACAAACCTCAGACAATTTTGGAACAAGTTAAAAAAGACTAGTAATTTAAAACAAGTAAGTGCTAGTGAAACAGACAAATGTAAGATGACTAAACATTAGCATAGTGCCATAGTGGCATGTTCAATATGACTAAATGTGTGACTAAATGCAATGATGTGGCATGTCCATTCTACCAAATTGTGTGATTGAATTGATGATGTGTCATGTCTATTTTAACAAATTATGTGATTGAATTGATGATGTGGCATGTCCATTTTAACAAACTATGTGATTAAATAAATGATGTGGCATGTCCATTTTGTCTAATCGTGTGAATGGATGTAATGACATGGCATGTTCATGTGATTAAATATGATTATTTCAAGGAATAATTATAATCTAAATAATGCCACATTTGTACACGTGTTAAATAAATGACTGATTTTAGTCATATATGTATCACTTTGATTACATGTGTAAATTAATTCACTAATTTTAATCACATTACTAGTAGGTTGATTACACATAACCATTACATAAAGTTCACGTATGAAGTTACAATGTATGTTTTAACTAAAATGAAATTCAAATTAGTTATAATAGACAATGTTACTTTTGTGGTTTGTCAAAATGGACATGGTTAATTATGTGGTTAATTTTTTTGGACTTTACAATTCATGTTAGTTAAATTTCACTAGTGAAAAGGACATGGTTTTGTTGTAGTGTAGAGGATTAAAAGTCACCATTGAAGGGGGAGGAGATCATAAGGAGAATTCACAAGAAGACTTTAAGGATGGTTCTACCAAAAATTAGTCTACACCAAAAACCACAGTTAATTGAAAAAATATTTTTGGCATCGATAAACCATAATACCGAACTATTGAACTAGCAATGATTTCGATCAATCGGATTTTGGTAGGGACTAACCAAAAAAAAGGAATTCCACTGAATGATACCTTTTTAATTAAGCAATTGGAGATTTCGATTCAACAACAAATTCCAACTTGGAACCAACCATGAATAATTCCAATCTAGGATCTCTAACAAAAGATTCCACCATTACGCCAAAACATGGCATCCATGACTAGTCCTATATGACTATAATGACGTCCATGACTAAAAAAATGACTAAACATGGCATAAACAACAAGTCTGATTCAACTATAGTTGAATAGGACCTATAATAAAAATCTTGTTTTGGTGTAGTGCACTCCATAATTGGTTGAGGTAGATTTTAAACATTTCAGTTTGGAATTGGTATGGAATAGTTCTGGTATGGAATCCACAAAGGAAGATTATATCACAAAATTGCTAATGACAAATTTTTAAAAGGTGTCGAGGTAATCATGATAAGGTGTTATTTCATCCAACCTACTGAAACGACGTTGGAAGGACAAAAAAGGTTCATCCATACCCACGAACGGTTTTTGCATCCAACACTAGGTTTAGGCACTTGAACTTTGGTATAAAAGGAAGCATTGTTCATTTAGTTTTCCTTCTTTCTTTTCACTATTGTTATGCTACAAAAATTTATATTGATTTTTTGGTGAAAACGAGAGGGAACACGTTTCAATCCGAAGATCATTAAATCAATTGTCCAAGGAGTTCTGATTTTCATAACCAAAAATATGGTGGTGGAAATGCTCCACCTACCAAAATTAGGTATCACCAAGCTACTAACTAAGCCAACCAAGGAAAAGGACAAGGAAAAAGAATAGGAAAGGGAGGTGACCATTTATCGAAAAATTGCTTCACTAGAAGCACTTGTCGATTGGGAAGGATGGAAGGTTTCCTTTCTCAAAGGAAAGTATGCAGCCAAATTACCAACATTAATTCAAGTAATTTGGTTGAAGGGTAGTTAGCTTACCTATGTAGCCAAAAAATTGATGAATTTCGTAATATTAGCCGAGTAAGGAATTTAGGTAAATTGGGCTACAATGGTATTCAACAATCTTTATAGCATGTTGTAGGATTTGTTTACACCAACAAAACCCGAAGTTGGTAGAGACAACATCAAATTTGGTGCTACTCAAATTATTGACATCTTGCTCCAAAATTGGTTTAAATGTTGCATAAATATCAATTCTAAAATTTTAAAAAATGTTTATATTAAACTTTGAAATACAAGTATTTAAGATTATGTAGATTTAGTCAATGTAATTTATTAATTTTATATAAAATGTAATTTATGATATATCAAATAATGATATACTTAATTAATGTATGTATGGAATTATAAATATTTTTGCATTCCTATACATTTAATATCTTAATAATTATTTTAAATTGTTAAAGTTTTACTTAAACATTACATATTGTTAAAAAAACATTTTCAAACTCATAAACAAAAGAATATTTTTAATTATATTTATTCCATACCTTATATATCATGCCATACATATTGATTCAAATAAATGAGGGTATTGTCAAGTTGGTAACATTGATGGTAAAAAGTAATGAAATTATCACAAAAATGAGGGTATTGCAATTACAATTCAAAACTTTGTTGAAATAACCTTATACCATCAATGTGGCCAATATTACAATACCTTCATTTACATATATCAGCGATTTCACATTAGTCCATTAAACATTTCTTATCATTTATGAATTTGAAAATGTTTTTCAACTATATTTAATTTTTATTTAATTTTTAACATAAAATATTAGTAAAATATTATATGTATAAGAATGCAAATTTTTTAATAAATCCACACATTAATTAATTAAATATATCATTATTTGATATATTAATAAAGAAAATTTACATAGAATTAAAAAACACTGACTAAACATACATAATATTAAGTATTTATATTTCAATATTAAGTATTTATATTTCATAATTAAATTAAAAATTGATATTTATGCAACATTTATATTTTTTGATCATAAGTAACCATTCATTTATTCAAAGAAACTTTACATATATATTTTTCAAATACATTTAAA
>Ga0116229_10004745_pt1 | contig 22255 bp, 21 predicted proteins | sample S1TSphgellanicum_3_FD_87313 | JGI IMG/M metagenome (GOLD analysis project Ga0116229, IMG submission 87313) | Host-associated microbial communities from peat moss isolated from Minnesota, USA - S1T2_Fc - Sphagnum magellanicum MG | ecosystem: Host-associated > Plants > Peat moss > Unclassified...
ACAAAGTTGCCGCATCGGCCTAAAGGGGGAGTGGGGAGTGGGGAATGGGGTGTGGGGTGTGGGGTGTGGGGTGTGGGGGAGATGGGGGACAAAGCTCATCCTCATCCTTCTCATCCCTACTCCCTACTCCCTACTCCCTACTCTCTACTCTCTACTCCCCACTCTCTACTCCCCGCTCCCTACTCCCTATTTCTCTCTGCCTGCATCAAGAGCCATATTTAAACTGAGTCATGACAGATTTTAAACGTAAACGCGTTGTTATAACTGGTGTTGGCGCGATTACACCAATTGGTAATACACCAGCCCAATATTGGGAAGGATTGGTAAGCGGTCACAATGGTATTGGCGAGATCACCTTGTTTGATGCTTCTGGCCATGATTGCCGCATTGCTGGTGAGGTAAAAAACTTCGATCCGCACGATTACTTGGATCGCAAAGAAGCTAAGCGCATGGATCGGTTTTCCCAATTCGGCGTTTCGGCGGCAATTCAAGCTCTAAGAGACGCGCAGTTAGTCATCAATGAATTGAACGCAGAACAAGTGGGCGTTATGATTGGTTCTGGCGTTGGCGGCATTAAGGTGTTGGAAGACCAACAAACGATTTACTTAAATCGTGGTCCAGATCGCTGTAGCCCTTTCATGATACCGATGATGATTGCCAACATGGCAGCAGGGTTAACAGCAATTCACACTGGTGCCAAAGGACCAAATTCCTGCTCCGTAACTGCCTGTGCTGCTGGATCAAACGCCATAGGTGAAGCTTTTAGGCTGATTCAAGGGGGATATGCCCAGGCAATGATTTGTGGGGGAACTGAGGCAGCAATTACACCTTTGTCGATAGCTGGATTTACGGCAGCTAGGACACTTTCTCTTCGGAATGATGACCCAGCTCATGCTAGCCGTCCGTTTGACCGCGATCGCAACGGATTTGTCATGGGTGAAGGTTCAGGCATTTTAATCTTAGAAGAACTGCAACATGCCCTAAGTCGCGGCGCAAGGATTTATGCCGAAATCGTCGGTTACGGCATGACATGTGACGCTTATCACATGACATCCCCAGTACCTGGTGGGGAAGGAGCTGCTAGAGCCATCCAACTGGCACTCAAAGACGCAGAACTAACCCCAGAACAGGTAACCTACATCAATGCCCACGGCACTAGCACTGCGGTTAACGATCCAACCGAAACCGCAGCAATGAAAAAAGCTTTGGGCGAACACGCCTATAAGGTAGCAATTAGCTCCACTAAATCGATGACAGGTCATCTGTTGGGCGGTTCTGGTGGCATTGAAGCAGTGGCAACAGTATTGGCGATCGCCAATCATCAGATCCCACCGACAATCAATTTAGAAAATCCCGATCCACATTGTGATTTAGATTACGTTCCCAACTTTAGCCGCGTTTTAGATGTTGAGGTGGCATTATCAAATTCTTTTGGTTTTGGTGGGCATAATGTCACGCTCGCTTTTAAGAAGTACCTCTAGAGTTGGGGCAATGGGCAATGGGCATGGGGCATGGTTATTAGTTAGTGGTTAGCCGTTAGTGGCATTTTTGACAACTAACCACTAACCACTAACCACTAACAACTAACAACCATCAATCCCCAGAATCACTTATACTTCAGTCAAGGGAGCTTCAAAGAGGATGCATAATTCAGTCCCTTTGGCAACCGATATTTGGGGGAATCTTTCATAAAATAAATTCAAAATCAAAATCAAAAATCCCAAATTGTGCGGGTTGTCCGTCAACAAGCTCCAATGGGATGATGAGGATACTACTTTGGGGGAATCTATAAAGTCACCCCAAATAGTGAAAGCTCAAAGAGTGCTAACCCGTCGTAAATAACAATCTTATTATGGCTGTTGCAACCCAAACCCTTGAAGAACTTTGTATCAACTCAATCCGCTTTTTGGCAATTGATGCAGTAGAAAAGGCAAAGTCTGGTCACCCAGGGCTGCCAATGGGCGCAGCGCCGATGGCGTTTGTGCTGTGGGATCGCTTTCTGCGGTTTAACCCCAAAAACCCCAAGTGGTTCAATCGCGATCGCTTTGTCCTGTCCGCTGGGCACGGCTGTATGTTGCAGTATGCCCTACTCTACTTAACTGGTTACGACAGCGTTACAATTGAGGACATCAAGCAGTTCCGCCAGTGGGGTTCTAGAACCCCTGGTCACCCAGAAAACTTTGAAACACTTGGGGTGGAAGTCACCACTGGACCTTTGGGGCAAGGAATTGCCAATGGGGTCGGTTTAGCAATGGCAGAAGCACATCTTGCCGCAAAATTCAATAAACCCGATGCCAAGATTGTTGACCACTACACTTATGTCATTTTAGGTGATGGTTGTAACATGGAAGGCGTCTCTGGAGAAGCCTGTTCTTTGGCTGGACACTTGGGATTAGGCAAGCTGATCGCTCTGTACGACGATAACCACATCTCGATCGATGGTTCAACAGAGATTGCCTTCACAGAAGATGTCGCTAAGCGCTTTGAAGCTTACGGTTGGCACGTCCAGCACGTTCAGGATGGCAACAAGGATTTAGAGGCAATTGAAAAGGCGATCAAAGCCGCAAAAGCCGTTACCGATAAACCTTCTTTCATTAAGGTGACAACAACCATCGGCTATGGCTCCCCCAACAAAGCAAACTCTGCTGGTGTCCACGGTGCTGCCCTTGGTGGTGATGAAGTTAAACTCACCCGTGAGAACTTAGGTTGGGAATATGAGCCTTTTGTCGTACCAGAAGATGCTCTGAAGCACTTCCGCAAAGCCGTTGAGCGCGGCGCCAATCTAGAAGCAGAATGGAATAAGGCATTCGCTGACTACAAAGCCAAGTATTCTCAAGAAGCTGCTGAATTTGAGCGGATTGTCTCGGGCAAACTTCCAGAAGGATGGGAAAAGGCTCTGCCTGACTACAAACCTGAAGATAAGGCACTAGCCACTCGCAAAACTTCTGAAATCACCCTAAATGCTCTGGGTTCAGTTTTACCAGAGTTGATTGGTGGTTCTGCCGACCTCACCCACTCTAACCTCACGGAACTTAAGGGCGCAGGTGACTTCCAGAAAGGAAACTATGGTGGTCGCAACCTCCGCTTTGGTGTGCGCGAGCATGGTATGGGCGCTATTTGTAACGGTATTGCCCTGCACAGCGGGCTGATTCCCTACTGTGCAACTTTCTTGGTATTTACAGACTACATGCGGGCGGCAATTCGCCTGTCGGCATTGTCGCAAGCGGGAGTCATTTACGTCATGACTCACGACTCTATCGGTTTGGGTGAAGATGGTCCTACTCACCAGCCAGTTGAAACCATCGCTTCCTTACGGGCAATCCCTAACCTCACAGTCATCCGTCCTGCCGATGGTAAAGAAACCTCTGGCGCTTACAAAGTGGCGATAGAAAACGCTAATCAACATCGCCCTACCCTGATGGCATTCTGTCGGCAAAATTTGCCACAATTGCCAGGAACCAGCATTGAGGGTGTGGCTAAGGGTGGTTACATCGTTTTGGATAGCGATGGCACACCTGATATTATCCTCATTGGTACTGGTAGCGAATTGTATATGTGTACTGAGGCTGCTGAGAAACTCCGGGCTGAAGGTAAGAAAGTTCGTGTCGTCTCTTTGCCTTCTTGGGAATTGTTTGATGCACAGCCAGCAGATTACCAAGAGTCTGTGTTACCGAAGACCGTTACCAAGCGATTAGCTGTAGAAGCTGGTTCTAGCTTCGGCTGGTGCCGTTTCCTCGGCAACGAAGGCAAGATGATTAGCGTTGATCGCTTTGGCGTTTCTGCCCCTGGTGGCGTAGCCCTAGAGAAATTTGGTTACACCGTTGATAATGTCGTTGCTAAGGCTAAAGAATTATTGGGTTAATTCGCAACAAAGTCTCATTATTGTATGTGGGTGGGGATGTATTTCCCGCCCTTTTTTGTTGTCACTCGGTTTATTGACTTGCTAGAGTCATTATCTTATCAAACTGCGATAAAGCAGCAACCTCAACCAACTGCATAAGGGGTAAATTGGCGTTTAAAAGAGGAATGAAAACCCAGAACTATATCTGAAGTGGGTACACCCATTTCAACTAACCTTTGTGCAATAGAGTCTTCAGTCCCATTATATTGAATCCAAATTTTGTCATCTTGAATGTCAAAATGCATTACAGGACCAAATACCCGCTTATCTCCTTGCCAGCCCACATAAGCCAGTTGATAATGATCGTGTTCGCTATCAAATATTAGCTCTGGTTTTACCGTATCAGTAGTAGTTGCTATTTGGGCATGTTCTGTCAAAATTTGCTTGACAAATTGCCGATATTGTTCTATTTTATCCATTGCTTAATCTCCTCCAATTTAGGATCGTAAATCATCAGCTTGACTTGGTAACGTTTAAGACTGCGTTGTATGAAGGGAAGCTGAAAAAAATCCTCATACGTTTCCACAGGAATGGCTAAGTAAACAATTCGGTCTGGTTCTTGTTCTTCAAGTGCCTGAAAATAGTTAAGATATTGCCCTAACGCAGTATGAAATGCGCTGATATCTGAGTCTCCAATAAAGCTTTTAATTTCTACAGCAATTTTTTCTAAATCTCGTTCTGCGGCAATCGCATTTTCTGCCGCCAAATCAATTTGTAATTTGACTGCTTCACTAATGCGTATTGTGAAAGGATCGTGGGTAATCTTCCATCCGTCTTTGATTAAAGCATTTTTAACCTGTTGATGGAAAACGTCTTTAGCCATTGTGGATGCTTTTGAGCCGAATTGTATTTAACTTTATTTTATAAAATAGCGCGATTGGCTGAAGATGTCAGGTAATTTGTCTTTGCTATCGCTGCGCGGAATTCGTAATGACGCTCGAGTAATCGCTATCGCTAACGCTACGCTAACGTAATTCCTATACCGTAACCGTTTCATTGATTGGGAATGGGTGGTTTATTTAAGCCGAGGTGTACTATTAGCAACAAATACTACGCTAAAATAGGTAATGTATAAGAAAGCTTGGAGATTAGTTATGCAGAAGGTTTCTGAAGAAAAACAGGTACTTCTATCTCACGTATCTCAGATAGTAGAAAACTTAATTCAAGGTAATACTTTATACCAAGAGCGACTAGATACTGATGAAATGATTAAACTTATGATACACCTGTTTGATAGGTTTTCCATGGAAGAACTTAAAGCTATTCCTAATGACGATTTAATAGATAGAATCGATAGTATTCTGGTGGTGGAGGCAGTTTCCGGAACACTAAATGATTTAACCCCAGAACAAATGAAAATGTTTGAGGACGCAGTAGAAAGGAAATAGTAGTAATGAGCTATCTCCTAGATACAAATATAGTCTCGTATATTTTGAGGAAAAATGACAAAATCAATAAAAAATTACGTATTACAACGAGTCCACATAAATTTGGGAAGATGCACGTTATTAGTTTTAGAATTTTAAGAGAATATGGAGAAAATCATGCAGATTGTCAAGAAGCATTAAGCAATTGGTATAAGGTTGCAACTAAAGCGCAATGGACAAGTTTAGTTGAAGTACAACAGGTTTTTCCCAAAGCTGAAGCTGTTGGTAATTTTACTGTTTTCAATCTTAAAGGAAATAAATACCGATTGATTGTTAGTATAGATTATGAAGGGCAATTAATTTATATTAAATATATTTTAACCCACGCAGAATATGATAAGGATGGATGGAAGAATGACTCTTACTTTTAATCCAGAGAAATACAAAGAATTATTAACAGCTTATCTTCCCAAGCTGATCAAAACTGAAGCAGAAAATGAGCAGGCTTTAGCTCTTGTAGAAGATTTAATGCACAGAGAACGCACTCCTGAAGAAAATGAATTGTATCAGTTGTTAATTACTTTAATTGAAAAGTTTGAACAAGAATATTATCAACTGAGTCAGCAGAATAATCCTGTATCTATGCTGTTATTTTTGTTAGAACAATCTGACAAAAGTAGAGATGATTTGGTGGCTGTTTTGGGGGCAAAAGATTTAGTTGATAATATTTGTAATGGACAACAGAAGATAAATTCAGAACTAGCCCAAAAGCTGGGAGAGTTTTTTCATGTCGAACCGAGTTTATTTATGGAATAATAAACCATTTTCGCTCGTAGTTGGGCTTCAGCCCAAAAAAAACAAGTCTAGGCATCAGAGTAATTGAGTTCCAGAAATCACTTTAGAAGATTGGCTGCAACCAGAATCTTTAAAATACAAGGGCAAATCCAATCCTCATCTACACACACTAAAGCTGATTTTCTTCAAAATTTACCTTGCCTGCTAGCTACAATTAGGTAAAGCATCAGAACTAGTGAACACCTTAGGGTTGGTTATGCAAGAAATTGACCAGGAACGAGATATAGCTATAGCACGAATATCAGGAATCGTTGACAAGCTGATTGCTGGTAATACTCTATACAAGGAACGGTTAGACAAAGAGGTAATGATTCAACATCTAGTAAGATTTGTTGATAAATTTTCTCCAGAATACTTAAAAACTATTCCCGATGATGAATTAACAAATATAATTGACAGTATTTCGGTAATAGAGGCAGTTTCTGGAACTTTAAATGACCTAACTCCAGAGCAAATAAAAATGTTTGATGATGCAGTAGAAGGAAGATAGCAAGAAATGGGCTATCTCCTCGACACGAATATATTAACGGCTATTTTGAAGAGAAATGAAAAAATAAGCAATAAGTTAGAAGAGGTGCTTTTTCTAAGACAAGAAGTTTTTATCAGCGGGATCGCATACTATGAATCTAAAAGAGGTCTTATTTATGCCAATGCTACTAGACAACTATCTGACCTCAACCAAGTTTGTAGAAAATATAGAGTTTTATTGCTGGCAAAGTCTTTCTGTATAAACATTTGAGACTATTTTATCCGTGTTTTTTGTCTAAGTCCCAATAGGCAGTAAACCACAAACTTTGGGAAATGAACGTAAAAACAAGGGTTCCAGTCCTGGCAAATAAGGAGTATTCAGCATTGGTTTTAGCGCGTTCATGTAGTGGCGGCTTCCCATTGCCTAAGCAACGCTAGTAGCAGAGCCTGAAATGCTGACTAATAGATTGTTTTCAAGTATCCCTACATAATCTTGAAATATCAACAGAGCAAGGCTTCTAGAAAACTTTTTGGTTTAGCTGATAGGGGTAATGGTCATTCGTGATCTGACTTTTCCCGTTATCTTTTTATTTGAGCGATCGCTTAGGCGATTTACAGGAATAAATATACCACCGCCGTTGGTTTCGACTTCGCTCAACCAACTGAGAGATCGAGAGTTGAGCAAAGTCGAAACTCGCCAACACAGGTATTTTCTTTCTCGGAAATCACCTTACTATAATCCCAGTCTCAAAGTCCTATTGTCAGGTTGATTATTCTCATTAAAGGTTGCTTGTTGAGAATCAATCTACACCCCAAAACCCTTATCATTTCTAGGTTTCACGACTTAACGGGAAAAGTCAGATACCCGACTTATTCATTATTGTTAATAAATAGCCTTTTAAGGGAAAAATATAAACAGTAAAAGAAATACCCCTTAAATAGACCAGTTGACTTAATCAGGAGTGTTAAATGCCTATTGGATTGCCTGAGTTCGCCGCCAACCCAGAGAATCGTGTTCCTGTAATTCTCTTGCTCGATACATCTGGCTCCATGTCAGGTCAACCAATTCAGGAGTTAAATCGCGGAATTGCTGCTTTTAAGGAAGACGTGCTTAAAGATACCCAGGCGTCTTTAAGTGTAGAGGTTGCCATTGTCACAATTGGCCCAGCAGTGCAGTTAATTCAAGATTTCGTTACTGTTGACAATTTTACACCCCCCACTTTAGAAGCAAGTGGTCAGACCCCAATGGGAGCAGGAATTGAGTACGCCTTGAATTTGTTGGAAGATCGCAAAGAAACATATAAAGCTAATGGCATTCAATATTATCGTCCTTGGGTATTTCTAATCACTGATGGTGCGCCGACAGATGATTGGAGGTCGGCAGCACAGCGTGTCAGAGAAAATGAAGCAAATCGCCGACTGTCTTTCTTCGCAGTTGCGGTACAGGGTGCTAATATCAATACTCTTCAACAAATTGCACCATCCGAACGCCCACCCATACTACTGAATGGCTTAGATTTCAGATCCTTATTCGTCTGGTTAAGTACCTCAATGAAACGAGTTTCTAGCGGCAAAGTGGGAGAAGTTGTGGCTTTGCCGCCTATGGGATGGGGTAATGTCGGTATTTAAGAGCAGGAGAAATTTTGTGGGATGGAGAGCAATAGCGCGTTCCTCAATAGGAACCAGTCATAAAAAGCAGCAGATGCCCTGCCAAGATTACGGTGACTATTGTATTTCTAACAATGTAATTGTGGGAGCAGTTGCGGACGGTGCTGGTAGTGCCAAATTCGCTGATATCGGTGCTAAATTGTCCGTCAAGACAGCACTGGCACACCTTGAGGAGTTCCAAAAGGTGAAACCCTATTGGCAAGAACGCTGTAGACCTCGTTCTGAGCAGCCAGCCAGAGAAATGTTTACTGAAGCAGTAAAAAAAGTAGTTACTGCTTTACAAAACCAGGCTCGTGGTGGAGGCTATTCCTGTCAAGACTTGGCTTGTACATTACTGCTATTTGTTGCCACACCCTATTGGCTGGCGGCTATGCAGATTGGAGATGGGTTTATAGTGGTGTGTTCTCAGGAAGGAAATCATCAAATGCTATTTCCTCCAGATAAAGGAGAATTCATCAACGAGACAAGTTTTGTGACTTCAGCAAATGTCTTAAGTGAAATGCGGGTGCGTGTACTAACTGGCAAGCAGAAATTTATTTGCGCCTCAACAGATGGACTGGAAAGGGTAGCAATTCAAATGAGAGACTGGACACCTTTTCCACCTTTCTTTCATCCACTGGAAGAATATCTTGGGGAAAATAGCAACCCGGAAAAAGAGGACGAATATATTATGAACTTCCTAGAATCTGACAGATTAAATGCCCACACAGATGATGATAAGACATTACTTTTGTGCCTTTACGACTGCCAGTAAAATTACATGAATATTCTTTTTTGTGGCAGTACAGGCGAACAAATAACCCTAACGAGTCCACTAGTCAGCGGTGGTGAAGGTACTGTTTGGGATACTAATAAAAATGGCTATTTGGCTAAAGTTTATCATTGTCTAGACCAGGAACAGGTTGAAAAATTAAAAGTGATGGTGGCACACCCACCGCCAGACCCAAATTATCACATTCCCCATATTTCATTTGCTTGGCCTAAGTCCCTACTTAAAGACAGTAATGGTTGTGTACTTGGTTTTTTAATGCCAGCAATCACTGGCAGTGTAGAACTTCTTAAGATCTATAGCCCACTGCTACGACAAAAGTTAAAGCTTGAAACAAATTGGATTTTTTTGCATACAGTATGTCAAAATATTGCCTCAATTATTCAGGCAATTCATGCTGGTAGTTATGTTTTAGGTGATATCAAATCACAGAATATTCTAGTTAATAATCGTGCATTACCTTCTATTATTGATACTGATTCTTTTCAGGTTCGCCATCCCAATAACAGCCATGTGTATCACTGTTTAGTTGGTTCTGAAGGTTTTACACCAGTTGAATTACTAGGGCAAGATTTCTCCACTGTAGAACAAACCGAAGTTCATGACCGCTTCAGACTAGCAGTTATTATTTATCTGTTACTCTTTGGAAACCACCCATTTCAGGGACAGTGGGTAGGTATGGGAGACTCACCAGAACCTACAGAATTAGTTCGCAGTGGTTTCTGGCCGTATAGCCCAAATAGCTTGATTAAGCCAAGTCCACGCACAATTCCCCTGAATATTGTTCATCCAGAGATTCAACGATGCTTCCTCCGATGCTTTAACGATGGACATACACAACCTCATTTACGACCAACTGCTCAAGAATGGAAAAATGCTCTGGAATCGGCACGGAATCAGCTAATAGCTTGCAATTTAGTAGATAGTCACCAATATAGTCAAAGTTACGGTAAGTGCTATTGGTGCGAACGGGCAAGTCAAATCAATTTTGATGCTTTTCCTGGTCAAAATAAAATAATAACAATACCACATTCCTTTGTAACAAAATCTACACCTCAAATATTTGCATCTGATAATTTATTAGACTTACTTCAGCAACAAGGGAAAGTAATTACCGTAAAAGGAAAAGTTGTCAGCACTAACGCTCATGCTAATGAACACAAATTTATCCTTAACTTTGGCACTGCATTATCTAATAATAATAATGGATATTTTCGTTTGATTATTACTACTTATAATCTTCAGTCACTAGCTGAGTTTTTAAAAATAAAGATTGATTCTATAAAAAAAATAACAAATATAGAATTGAGTATAACTGGCAATCTCACAATACATAAAAAGCAGAAGCGTTTCTATCCTCAGATTATCCTAGAAGACCCTAATTTTCAAGAACAAATAAAAAACAATGCTAACCTTTCTCCACTAAAAACAAATTCTAAAACAACTTTAAAGTCCGATAAGCGCAAGACATCTAAATCCACTAATCAAAAGTATTCACAACATGCTTTGAAGATAACTCAGAATTTTATTTTATCCCCTGAATTAATGAAATCTTCTCAAGAATACTGCAAAAAGGGAATAGAGTGTTGTAAAATGGGAGATTACATATTAGCAATTAAATTTTATGATTTAGCTATCAAAGTTGATAGTAATAATGCTTTATTCCACCGACATCGTGGTAATGCTTATTTTCACCTAAAAGATTATCAAAAGGCAATAAAAGATTATCAAGAAGCTCTACGTCTTAATCCAGATGAATCTAAAGCTGCCTATAATCTAACTGTGGCTCAAGGAAAACTGTGGAATCAACGAAAAAGCCGTAAATAAACAGATTTTCCACTTTTGACTATATGAGCAAACACTAATTAATTGCTCTATATTTCTTTACCCAATTGCCAAAGTTGCTGCCAGTTGTATTCCACATTTGTCACAATTTCTGGATATCGGTGGAAAGGACGGTGTACATAACGAATGGTAAAAATATTAGATATTCGTGCTGATTCAGATGCTTCCACCAAAGCTAGTATAAAGCTATCTGGCTTATTCAATGCCGTAATAATTTCATTCTTAGTAACAGTCAAAATGTCGGTACGATAATTACGAGTTTTTATTTTAAGAAAACGCAGCTTGCCAGTATTAAGAATACGCGATTCTATATCATATCCAAATCTTTCTGCACTCACGTCTTTAGGCTCAAATCCCTGTCTTAATTCAGCAGCCATCACTGCGGAGATGGCCAGTTTCTTTACGCGCTCTTCCTCTCTAACTAAATCGATCAAATTAGTTTGATTATCACCTTGAAGGCGCTGAATTAAACCACTTGGTACAATCAAAGCCCCACCAGTTACAACAGGCTGTTGAGGTAATAATTGACGCTCTTGCTCTAACTCTTGTAACCGTTTTTGCAATCGTCCTTGGAGTTCATCTACCCTGCGTTTAGCGTTATCATAATTGAGTCTGGCATTCACCTTTCCTGCTTGTTCCTGTAGCTTCGATTTTTCGGCTTTATCTTCCCAAAAGTTAATTTCTGTAGTTAGGCGAAGTTGAACAGCATTTATGGTTTTGGTAATCCTCTCCACCCGTCGCTGTTGTACTTCTTGGTAATGTTGACGACCTAAGTAAGATATTGCATACGTCTGTGCTTGTTCTTCAATTCCTCTTTGTAAGATTGAGGAACCCTCCATGATTATTTGCGAAATTAATGGTGTTTCCGATTCCTGTAAGGGACGATAGTCAAGATAAGGAGCATAACCAGCACTGTGTGGTTTACCTTGTGCATCAATCTCCACATATAGCATCTGCATAGATACTAATCGTAAATTACCAGCAGTATCTTGACGTGCATCTCTAATTGCGTGTTCTAGATAAACTAAAATACGGACTTGATCACCTGGCTCATTTTCATCTACTAGGATGCTTCCTTGTTTGAGGATATCGCGGAGAGGTTCTAAAGTTAAATCAATTGTTGCATCTAATAGTTGATGGCCAGGATAGATAAACTCAGATGTAGGTTTTCCTCTCAGATGAATTTGTGTTTTAGCAAAACAAATATGACGGTAATCTTTGCTTAATCTATTCCGTAAATTAACTGGGATAAAAGTAATTTGATAACGTCCTGATTCCTCTTTTTGTAATCTCCCACCTAGTCTTGGAAATGCTTCTAGGAAGAATTCAGAAGTATAATATGGTAGTAATTTATGAGCTTCAGCCTTTTCTATATCTTCATAGATTTGACGAATTTTAGAAACATTGAATGAGTCATGGGTTAATGAGCGTCCTTGCAATAATTCCTGAAGCCGTTGAAGATTAAATTTCTCCTCAATCACTTGTTGTAGTCGCGCTTGTACATCTGGACGTTCACCATAACGGATAGCATCAATCAACAAATCTTTTAATTCTTCCCCATTTATAGCCTCTCCCAAAATATCAAATACTTTACCTCCCAAAGCTTTTCGCGCTTCTTCTAATTTTTTCAGTAATGTTAGGTAAACATCTCCTTCTCGCGTTTTTTCTGCTACTAAATTCCAAAGATGACAAACTTCTGTTTGCCCAATTCGGTGAATGCGACCAAATCTTTGTTCTATACGATTGGGATTCCAAGGTAAGTCATAGTTAACCATCAAATGGCAAGATTCCTGAAGATTTATACCTTCCCCTGCTGCATCCGTAGCTACCAGAATTTGTACTGTCGGCTTTTCATTAAATATCTTCTGTGTTTGGCGACGCTGCTCTTGATTGATCTTTCCATGAATTGTCACCACTGCTTCTGCACCTATCATTTTTTGCAAACGACAGACTAAATAATTTAATGTGTCTCTGTGTTCGGTAAAAACAATTATTTTTCGTCTTTCCCCGTGAGAGTTAAACATTTCTGGATGATTTTGCAGTAACTTTGAAAGTTCCTCTCGTTTTTTATCTATCCCGCTATTTAACACTTGCTGTGCTAGCAATTCTAATTGCTGTAAAATATATATCTCTTGTTGAAGTTCTGTAATATTCCGAGCAGATGTAGCTCTATCTACAAACTCATCTTCTAGTTGTTCTAATTCACGATTTGGTAAATCTTCTAAATCATCCCAATCAGGGCAATTTCTAGTTTTACTTATCTCTTCTTTTTGACGTAGTTTTTCTTCAAGTCGGTCTCGGCGGCGACGCAATGACTGGTAAATAGCAGCGGGAGAAGATGCTAACCTTCTTTGCAAAATTGTTAGGGCAAAACCAATACTCCGCTTGCGTCCATCCTCTAGAGTTTCTGCACGGTTAAATTCTTGCTGAACATAATTTGTTACTTCTTGATAAAGACGATATTCTAAATCTGAGAGCCGATAGGTGACAGAATAAGCTTTGCGTTCTGGGAGTAGAGGTGTACCATCTAACTTCACCAAATCTTCTTTGACTACGCGACGCATCATGTCAGAAGTGTCGGTAGCTTCAAAGCCATTGCGGAACTTTCCCTCAAAGCGATCCCGATCCAACAGCGCCATAAACAGTTGAAACTCTGGCTTTTTGCCGTTATGAGGTGTAGCCGTCATTAATAGAAAATGCCTAGTGATACTCGATAGTAATTGTCCAAGCTTGTAGCGTTTGGTTGGCTTTACCTCATTTCCAGAAAAGGAAGCAGACATTTTGTGAGATTCATCACAAATAATTAAATCCCAGTCAGTTTCCTTCAAATATTCTTGAAGCAGTTTATCCTCTTTTGACTTATCCCGTTTTAATTTGTCTACCCTGGCAATCAGGAAAGGCATTTTTTCAAAAACGTTGTTATTTTTAGCTGTTTTGATGTTTTCAGTTGTCAGTACGTCAAAATTCAGTTGAAATTTTTCGGATAATTCTTGCTGCCATTGCTCAACTAAATTACCGGGTACGACAATTAGACAACGCTGTAAATCTCCTCGAAGCATCAATTCTTTAATCAGCAAGCCTGCCATAATCGTCTTACCTGCTCCTGGGTCATCAGCTAGTAAGAAACGTAACGGCTGGCGAGGCAGCATTTCTTGGTACACAGCTGTAATTTGGTGAGGATATGGCTCTACTTGAGATGTATGAATTGCCAGAAATGGGTCGAAGAGATGGGCAAGACGGATGCGCTGTGCTTCTGATACTAAGCGAAATAAAGCTCCGTCTGCATCGAACCGCCAACGAGATGCCTGTCTGACAATTTCTAACCTTGGCTCATCCCAGCGATACAGTAGGCAACTCCCCACGCGATCGCTATTATCTTCTCTATATATGACCGTCACAGCATCTGAACCAGACCTTGTCACCTCGACCAACCTGACCAGTCCATTTGGCAAAATTCCCCTAACCTTAACGCCACAAATCAGTTCTTCAAGTTGAGCCATGATGAGGAGTAGTTGCTCCCTCGTAAAATAAAATTTATCGTAAATATTTATACATTCTAATCAATAAAATTCTGTTTGCCGATGGGATAAATTCGGTATTTGGGGAGCTTTGATATTTTCAAGTTATTTTGCTGCGGACTTTATGCTGAACGACTGTGGGGTATTCCCGATCCAAGACTGGTAGAAGATTAGTATGATCGTGTCTCAATTCACCCGCTATGAATCTCTCATTATGGAGTTATGCCAACGTCAAACTACTACTGCCGGACGAGCTAAACTTTGATCGCGGGTAACTGTTGAACATAGCCTTGCCCTCATTAGTCAGTGGCAGGGCGATCGCTTTTTGGAATGAAGTCCTTAAAACTAAGTACAAGATTGCATAAGTTCGTAACGATATTTAAGGCTTGAGCGCTGAAGCGCAACTACGAACCTTAACGCTACGAATTAATGAAAAGCTGTACTAAGGCGTCTGTGTCATCCTAGCTGCCATACGAGATTTTATAGCTTCCATAATTTCTGGGGTTTGGGTTTTTTGCCATGCTGGACGTGCTGTTAGGCGATCGCACCAAGCATTCAATTTTGGATATTCACCCAAGGAAACACCACCCTTTGGTAACCAGGGTACTATCGTACCAGCCACAGATTCGGCAAGAGTAATACTTTCACTGCCAAAGAAAGGGCGATGATCGAGTAAACCCTCAAAAAACTTCAGCACTATTGAGATTTTCTGTATTGACTGCTGAATTTTTTCTGGGTCTGCTCCAGGTAAGCCAAACATCACAGGGGATAATGGGATTGTGGCGGGCATTAATTCATTCACCGTTGCCAGTTGCACCATGCGCACAATTACCAAATCCTTCGCATCGGTTGGTAACAGAGTAGGTGTAGGGTACTTTGCCTCCAAATAATCCAATATTGCCAAAGATTCCACCATATTAAAGCCATCATCCACCAAAGCAGGGACGTGGTGGAAAGGGTTAATCGCTAAAAACTCTGGTTTAAACTGTTCGCCATCCAGATATTTGACTTCCACCAGTTCAAACGAGAGTCCTTTTTCCAGTAGAGTAATCCAGACACGACGAGAATTTGGTGAAATTGGGTTGTGATAAAGCTTTATCATCGGAAAACCTCAAAGTTTTTATTGACCGTGATCCCCAAGCATCAATTATTCTGCGTCCCGGACTTTTGGCAGTTTACAAAATGCAGGTGGTGTAGGCAAAACTACCCTAGAGAATACTACGCAAATCTAAAACAAAACCAGGCAGCACATCTTCCCCAGATAAAGTCTTAGGAGACTTTATAACCTCCACCTCTCGTCCTTGGCGATAAATTTCAACCTGCTGGTTCTGTGGATCGATCAGCCAACCCAAACGAACTCCATTATCCATGTACTCCTGCATCTTAGCTTGCAAGGTCTCCAAATCATCAGTTGCAGAACGCAACTCGATCACAAAATCTGGAGCAATTGGTGGAAATTTTTGCCGTTCCTGGGAAGTTAAAGATTCCCATCTTTCTAACAAGATCCAAGTTACATCTGGAGAGCGCTTTGCACCATTGGGAAGCTTGAAACAGGTCGATGAATCAAACGCTTTCCCTAAATTTTGCTGACGGTTCCAAATCCCTAAGTCAAGATAAAGCTCAAAATTTTGATTTCCTGTTTCTCCACCTGTTGGCGACACGATGACTAGTTCTCCAGACGCTGTACATTCAAACTTCATTTCTGGATTCGCTTTCACCAATTCGTAGAAAGCATCCCCCGTTAAGTCCCCAACAGGAGATAAATCTAGCGTCAAGATACTCACTTACGGTCTATCCCTATAAACGCGATCGCCTTCTATCATACCCTATTCAAGCGAAGGGGTTAACTAGACCTGAGTCAGCTTCTGAACCACAATCTCAATACGACTGTTCTTTTGCCTTCCTACTGAATTATCTGATTTATTAGGCGTAAGAGGCTGAGTTCTTCCGTAGCCTTCCTTTGTCATTAAAAATAGGTCTATACCGCCTTTTTTGCTAAGCCACCGTTGCACTGCTGCTACCTGTCGTTCTGACAAATCTAGATTATATTGTTCACTGCCTACCGAGTCAGTATGTCCTAAAATTTGCAGCCAAGTATCAGGATACCGATTGCTTATTGTCTGACTAACCTGATGTAGTACTTTCTCTGCTTCTGGGCGAATCTTATCAGTATTGGAGTCAAAAAGGAGATCAGTAGGCAAGGTGATGATCGTTAATTGGTCATTTTCTTGGACTTGAATCTGCGGGATTGTGAGTTCTGAAAACTTCACTTCCGGAAATATATCTTTGGGAAATTTAACACTGGGAGTTGGGACTACTGAATGCTGTTGTACTTTCAGAAACTGCGTACCAGCCAGTTGAGCTTTTGGAAAGTTAACTTCGGATTTCGCAGTAACACGAGGTGAAAAATTGCAAGCAGTTGCTGTTATCGTCATAAGCAGCAAGTATGGGGTCAAACGGATTGAGTGCATTTTTCCCATAGATGTATCCAGCCATTTGTTGCTTAGCCTATACCAAGTTGTCAAGAAATACTTCTGACTTAGGTTATAAGCGATCCCCAATCCCCTTCAATCTTTTGCCAACTTCGTTCCGCAAATCTTACAGAAGTGAGCATCTGTATCGTGAAAAGACCATCCACAACCTACACAAACTGTTTCTACAAGATTTGCAGTTTTGACTAATCGCTTAATCAAATCACCAACTTGCCAAGGAATCAGAGCGATCCCTGTTACAATCATCAAGACTGTAAACAGACGCCCTAACTCAGAAATTGGAGTCACGTCACCAAATCCAACAGTTGTCATTGTGACGATAGAAAAGTAAAACGCATCTAAAAAAGTACGGAAACCTTTAGGGTTTACAGGATGCTCAACTTGATAAATTAAGCCTGAGTATACAAAGACAATTACAAATAAAGTAAATAGTATGCGGGCAAAAATTATCCCATCTTCTGTACTGATACTACCAAATAAAAATTTTCGATCTATAAATCTGATTAACCGTAAAATTCTGAACCATCGCAGCAGTCGAATAAATCTGGTGTCAACTGCTCCTAGAAAAAAAGGCAAAATAGCCATTAGATCAATAATCGAATAAAAACTCAGAATGTACTGAATTTTGTTTTCTGTACTCCACAAACGGAGTAGATATTCCACAGCGAAAATTATTAATATTGCACTATCTACTGCATTGAGATTAAACCGGACAGAATCAGGAATATTATAAGTCTCCGCTACAAAAATTCCTGATGAAAGTAGAACGAGTCCGGCTATCGTTAAATTAATCGCTTTACCTATCGGTGTTTCCAGGTCTTGTAAGTAAAATGCTGTTTCTTTCTTACTCAGTAGCATACAGCAGAATTCAGGAGTCAGGAGTCAGGAGTCTTTGTACTAGTACAGTGGGCGCGTAAATCAACAGACCATACCCTGCGGGAAGCCCTTCGGTCTACTGTTAGGGCGCAAAAGCCCAGAATACAATTATGAGTGACTTTTGACTTCCGCTCGGCGGTACTAGTCATCTAAATACGGTAAAAATGAATTGGCAAAAATTGCCGCTTGAGTGCGATCGCGCAAATTTAAGCGATTCAAAATATTTGTCACATGATTCTTAACTGTTCCCTCAGAAATATAGAGCTTGTGAGCAATTTCCCGGTTACTAGCACCAGAAGCAATTAATCGCAAAACTTCTTTTTCTCTAGGAGTAAGTTCTCCTAAGCTTTGTGGTGGAGGAGGTAACTGAGTTGGTGTCACATTTGAAAACTGAGCTAAAAGTTTTTTAACTATTCCCGGCCCTAGTTGAGTATATCCTTTCTGGACAGCGCGAATTGCAAAAGCTAACTCTTCTGACGGTGTATCTTTAAGCAAATAACCCATAGCCCCGTTCTGCAACGCTGCTTTCACATATTCATCATCATCAAAAGTTGTCAGCACTAAAACTTTAATTCTAGTAAACCGCTTTTGTATTTCCCGCGTCGCTGCAACTCCATCCATGACAGGCATTCTAATATCCATCAACACTACATCAGGATACAATTCTTCAATCAATTTAATTGCAATTTCACCGTTTTCTGCCTCTCCCACTATTTCTAAATCTTGTTCTAGTTCCAATAAAGCTTTTAATCCTTGACGAATTAAACTTTGGTCATCTACAAGTAAGACTTTAATCATATTGGTCATTAGTCATTAATATTAATGAAGGTAGGGGGTAGGGAGGTAGGTGGGGAACCCGATCAATAAATGATGCTGTTGGTCAACTCCTGATGGGTCTAACCCTCTATTGACTTGCCAACAACATCATAAATTTAGGGGTTTCGGACAAGGACACTTTATTTCTTCTGGCACTTGAGTGCGATTGGGAATATTTTTTTATAGATAAATTAATTCGCGAGTACCCTATCTCCCCTACTCCTATACACTCTTATACCCTTTTCTGATAGAAAATAGCCTCTGGGTTAGTAGCAGAAGCTACTGTATCCAACACTTTTCTCATAGTTTCCCTAGCTGAGGAAGAGAGTACGAACTAGCTAGGGCTATTCACAGCAGAGGTTAGACAAATATTTTTTGAACGCCTAAATGATGTCCAGTATCTGAAACCTTTGTGTACAAATGTTACAATCCATTATTTCTGTTAATAAATGTTGCAGAGCCTTGATCCCGTTGTTACATTGTGTATCGAAGCACCCGCTACCGAAGTTCTGATTGGAGGAAAGCTCGGCTCAGACTTCTCGCTTACAGCTCGTATCTAGGAGACCTATCACTCATGCTCCACATCAATCCCGGTGCTACACTAACTTACTAATTTTCCAGAAAGATATTTCTCCGACTGCGTTCCATCGACTTTTCAGCGAGATGGTTCAGAAATATCTTTATAACTTGTCTGATGACGCTTCAGTAAGTGCTGAGGAAGCTTCATATATTTGAAGTTTTCCAGTTTGGCATTGGCTAATAACCTATCGGGACCTCAATTTTAGAGGTTTTAGTTATGAACATTCAAGGAAAAACAGCTTTGGTTACCGGAGCTTCCCGTGGAATTGGGCGAGCGATCGCTCTTGAACTGGCGAAACATGGAGTGAAACGCCTGTTGTTGCTAGCACGAGACGCTACTCGGTTAGCTGAAGTAGCCATTGAAATCGAGGCGCTTGGTGTAGAAGTCGTTACCCTACCGTTAGACCTAACTCAACTGGTAGAGGTGAATATCGTGCTAGCGCAAGCTTGGCGGGATCACGGGCCAATTCATCTGCTGGTCAACTGTGCTGGCGTCGCTTACCAAGCTCCCTTTTTACAGTCCCAACTACCGCAGGTGCAGGAAGAGATCAACGTTAACTTAATTGGAATGTACGCCATTACCCGTCTAGTTGCCCGCCGCATGGCAGCACAACGAGAAGGAAGAATCGTTAACGTTTCTAGCTTGATGGGCAAGGTGGCTGCGCCGACAATGGCTACCTATTCAGCTACCAAGTTTGCAATTTTGGGGTTCACCCAAGCCTTACGCGGCGAATTAGCAGCACACAACATTCGGGTGATGGCTTTGCTACCATCCTTAACTGATACTGATATGGTGCGAGAATTAAAGTGGTTTCGGTGGGTGGTGCCTATGACTCCTGAGAGAGTGGCTCAGGCACTCGTTGCCGGACTGGATAAAGAATCACCTGAAATCTTGATTGGATGGCAAAGCCATTTAGCAGTGTGGTGCAACCGTATTGCTCCAATGCTGCTAGAGAGAATTTTACTGATGGCTGCTCCGATGAAAGACAGACAAAAGCGCTACCAACGACTCAAAAATTCTCCGATAGAAATATAAGCTCCTTTTTCCCCTTCTTGTAGGAGGGAGTAGACTCCAATTCGCACTATGAGAAATTCACTGGCCTGCACAAGCAGCTGCCAAACTCGCTTGAAACTGAGGTAGTTTACCAATAAAATACTGAGATTCGCCTCTGCTCAATAGCTTATCCAACAAGGAAATCTAGTTATATGGCACAAGCACCCGCTCTGTTTAGCGACACCCCGGTCGTCCTGGTTCCCGCCCACACCATTGCCGAATTTCCAGTCAACACCTTTCTAGAAAGTATTGTCGTCGCTGCGGACAATGCGCTGCTAATTACTAGCCACTATGAGGGCAAAATTATTCGCATTGGTGCCGATGGGGTGCCGACCACCTATGCGGAGGTCGCAGGCAAAGCCACGGGACTGGCTTCTACATCAGATGGCAGTCTGCTCCTCTCTGGTTGGGATGAGCACAATACCTGTGTAGTCTGGCAGATCGCTTCAGATAGAGTGGCAAGCATTCTGGTGTCTCTGCCCGATGCCATCTTTCTGAATGGGCTGACTCACCTGATCGGTCAGCTTTACCTGATCGCCGACTCCTACCGAGGCGCGATCTGGGAATTGAACGTGTCTGAAGGCAGCGTACGGATCTGGCTGGAACATCCCCTGCTGGCACGGGCAAACCCTGAGAATGAGATCCCTGCGGTGAATGGACTTAAAATCTTTGATAATATTCTGTATGCCTCGAATACGCAAAACGCCCAAATTGTGCGAATTCCAATTCAGGCAAGTCATCAACCCGGTGAGCCGGAAATTTTTGTCCGAAATGCCAATATTGATGATTTTGCATTTGACAAAGCTGGCAATCTTTACGGCACTACCCATGTTTTCAACAGCGTGGTGAAAATTTCCCCGGATGGCAGTATTACGACAATCGCCCAAGCCGAACAGGGGATGGCAGGTACAACAGCTGCTGCTTTTGGAAAATCGGAGGGCGATCGTACCCACCTTTACGTTACGACTAATGGCGGCATGTCCTTCCCTCCGCCCACAGGCATTGAGCCTGCTAAAGTAGTGCGTCTGGAGGTGGGAGTTGAAGGGTTGCTGATCGTGTAAGTGGTGATTCCTTTGAAATCCTTGGTGGGGGCGGATTGCAATCCGCCCCTACATCATTTCTAGAAATGTCTATTAGTTATCAAGAAAGACGCTTCACAACCCAATTGATTTTTTCCAGGTCAATTCTTGTCGTTTCCTTCCATTCTTGCGTTACAGACCCAACTTCACTTGCTTTTTTCAAGTTGTTCATAACGTAATCTAACTCATATTTAGATGTTGATTTATCATTAGACACTAGAGCTTTGCCAAGATATCCTACATGATTGGGTAGTTCTGTTCCCATTTCTCCTGGCAATTGAGAAGCCACTTGCTCAACCTGGTTTTTAACGTTTTTGATCACAGCCGTTACTTCATCCGGTCTTAAGTCTTCATGTTCTAAATCTCCCACTTGAATATCTATCTGACCGGATTGATCTAACTGAATCAACGTTTCGTGAAAAAGAAAACCTTTATATTCCCCGTCTACTACCTTACCGTGCTTATTGCTGTATTCTCCACGAATCACAACCACGCGGTCGTTTTTTTGGAAATTGCTCATAACTAGTAGCGCACTTGAGTTGAATTTCTTTAAGTAACTACATGGTCATCTGGTGTGATTTCGGTTTGAGATCAGATATACTCCAACAGCTGCTTAGAACATCTCGGGCAGGATTGTAAGTAGGTGGGCGGGAAAATTTACAACTATGTAACGAAATGTAAAACCTCTGGAATTGGCTCGTAGTTGCGCTTTAGCGCTCTCAACAGCAGCAAACCATTTTGGGTTTATCAAGAAAGGCAGCTATGCTGAAGGAATTTATTCCTTCACGGAAGTGCCCGAACCATAAGAATGCGACCACTCGTGTGCAAGGGTTAAGACCCCGACTCAATCTTCGATTGAGTCGCTCTCGTACATTCTATCTTCTGAATCCCCAATTGAGGCGAAACCTTCAGCATAGCTGCCTTCTTCAATTCCGCCCACCTACTTAAATACAGCAGATTGCTAGTAA
>Ga0116229_10004746_pt1 | contig 22254 bp, 10 predicted proteins | sample S1TSphgellanicum_3_FD_87313 | JGI IMG/M metagenome (GOLD analysis project Ga0116229, IMG submission 87313) | Host-associated microbial communities from peat moss isolated from Minnesota, USA - S1T2_Fc - Sphagnum magellanicum MG | ecosystem: Host-associated > Plants > Peat moss > Unclassified...
CCAAATTGTAGAAGGATTCTTAATTTTTTTTACTTTCATATCTGGTCTATAGCCAAATTTGGCTAAATCTTCTTGTGGGTGATGTCCAGTTTGGCTACATCACAAAATTGAACAAAAGAAACCCTGAATGGTACCACACTGAAGAAAAGTAAGAAAATCTGAAAGTGCCAAAAAGTGTTTTTTTCCCCCTATCCCGTAAGTAGAAATTAGAGTAAAAAATTTAGAGTAAAAATTTGGTCGCCCAATTGGTAGACGAATCTTGCTTTGCAAGGACGTGCTTCCTTGAAGTGCGGCCCAAACGAGGTCCCTTTTCCCGCCAGCCGTGTGGGAACCACGCAATTCGAGATGCCGTCATTCCCGCCTCAGTCTTGGGATCCTGTGGTGTACAAAGAATACGAAAGGCCAACTCAAATAGGTACCTACATACCTACTGGGTAGCTACCATTCATAGGGTACTAGATAACTAGTCACCTATTGTTAACAACCTACCTACCTATTAAGCATGATGCTCCTCCACCTTACTACTGTTCAGATTGTGGGACAAAATCAAAATTAATTTATTAATATTATTTATGTTTAGATTAATAAATATTATTAAACTAACTTATGGGTGGTTTTATTATCTTGATGTTATTTTTGTGGGTTTTTTGTTGGGTACAAAATAAAATAATATTTTTTGAGTTACCACAGTACCTTGACACTAATTATATTATTTTCAGAAAATTTTCAATTTTCAACTTTTCTTCAAATACCAATATTTTGTGTAGAAAATTAAAGAGACATCGTAAATATTCTATTTTTGACTATAATTAATTAATTATTTGATGGACATGTGTTGAAGCTGCCCATGTACTACATGGCTAACTACAAGGCTAACTAGTGGGTTGCTAATGAAATGGGGGGTTGACAGTTATGAGTTGTAATTTGTGACCTGATTGTCAATTAGAGTAAAAAATTCTCTCAGGGGATGATTAAGGTGTCTTATATAGATAAACTTTTAGGGTTTCAACCTTGTAAACTACGCTTGTGTGGTATGTTATTTTACCAACATCTATCCATCTTTTTGTACACAATTATATCAAACTCTGAGAAAAATTGAGTATTTCATATATAAAATTTTTGTGCATGGCAAAAGTTTCAAAATCCGCACACTTCCCGTACCTTGTTGGCATATGAATATTATTTACCCATTTGATTATTAGTTATTGCCTCGAGATACCCAATGTTAAAGGTATATTATTTTGCCTAGTCCTACCACCAACATAAACATTTCATGTGTATACTTATCCAAGATGTGAAATTCGGTGTTGGGAGGGTATGTTGTTTGTTGATAGCTTAAGATAAATGTATGTTTTGATTCTTTGAAGGCATTTTAGTGTTGAATATACCATGAAGGTTTAAGGGTAAAATGATAATGAGTGATAATATAGTGATTTTCTCTTTAGGGGGAAAAAATGAAGCTTGCATTACAGTTCTTGCTTGCAGTGAAGTGTTTCAAATGTGTAACATCAGTTTTTTTGGTCACTAAATTATATATAAAAAATTGTGTTGTAACATTTGTATCATTATTGCCAAGTATACAAATATTCAACACCTTATTTGCATTTAATTTTACATAATTACATTGACCATACTAGGAATGTGAATATTAGGAGTGACAGTTTCTTGGGGAAAGGCAATATTTTGTAACAGTTCACAATTAAATAGGAAAGCTTCTTCACATGTTCAACTGTTTTGCAAATCAATAAATATTGTAAATTGAAATGTAGTGGGATAAACATTGAGCCCCTAAACTAAATGGTTTCAGCATTGTGACTTTGATGCCATCTTTGTGTAGTACAGTAGTATATTAAATTTATCTAAGAAATGTTGAATTTAAAAAATCAAAGAAAAATAAAATTGTGAATGAAAAAAGAGCCTTTTCGAATAAACTTGTTTTTTAATCTTCCAAACTTTTCTTTGAGTTTTTATCCATATGTATTTTTTAGATGTGTAAGTCTTGGCCTAGTTGTTACCATTTTGTCACACATTTGTAACATCAAACTTCGAAGCCCCACATGATTCAAAATTACAACATGATAAATTTCAAGACAATTTCATGCTGCCATCATGTAGACCAATGTTTTACAAAGTCAAGGTGAAGCACTCCAAAACCAACAAAATCTATCTATGAAGGTAGTTTGTTTTGTTTTGTAGTTATGAGATCCACCAAACCAGGATGCTTCAGATTGTGTTCTTGGTGTTGTTTGAAGGCTTTCGACAAGGAGGGGTGCATGGGCTTGGTTCCATGACATTTGGACTTGCGGTGCAAAAGTTATTGAATATTGAATGATTTCTTCATTGAAAATTAAATTAAATCATAGCTGAAAATTTTGGAGCAATTGGAATGTGTCTTTGCTGTTGTTGGAAAGATCTTGATGAGCAGGATTTAATGAAATTTTTTTGGTAAGAATTGGATTCAGAATGTGGGAGATATTGATTTTTAAGTGATTTCTGCCGCTGAAAACTCAAATGAATTCCAAAAAACCAGGTTTTGGAAGGAAAAAGCAGTTGAGGACGTGGTAACACTTGGGCCAATGGCACAGGCCACACTAGTAAACATTATATTGAGTGCATCAGACTTTAAGTGTTTTACACTCATTTTTCCATTAAGAGGATTTAAAACTCAACCCGAGTTGAAGTGGATTTTTAAAAAAAAAAGATTTCTTCAATTAGCTATGAATTCATAATAAATTGTGATAGCGTACCATGTACTTCAGTAGGCCCCACTGTGAATGTTGCTGCTTCTATCTTAGTGGAAGATCTGAGATGGCAGTTCAAGCACTCCAGTAGAAAATCCTCCAACCCTTCGAGCCAAAATGGTGTTTTGAGGAATTAGGGTTAGGACCAATCACCATTCTACCTTATCAAATGTCTTGAGGTCTTTCAAGCAACCTTGACAAAACTAGGTACCTATATTCTATTAACACAACACTAGTAAATAGGAATGCGTTTCAAAACAATTTTGTAGATGAAAATTCTACATAATTTGTAAAAGCAATGAATGGAACAGGTATATTGGGAATGGTGCTAGGGTAGATAGGTCAGTGAGCGAACATTCAAGAACTCCAATGAGGTTGAATCCTCACACATTGTGCCTCTGATTCTGAAGCTCCAAGAAATTATTTAGCCCTCAACCTAGCACTTCCAAAGCAGCAAAAGTCTTTCAATTCGATAAAAGAATGAACAAGATATGGGATGTTTGGTTTAAGGGGGTTCATTGTTTGATGATGGGTGAATTAAAATAGATTATGATCTTGAGATCAAGATCTTGGATGGTCGCATCTTTGGCTTTGGAATAAGAGGAAGTTTTGTAAAGCCCTGTTGGTGCACCCGTCAATTTTACATCAATCAAAACAGACTAAAAATGAGGAAGATAGGAGGCTGGAACTAGAGAGGGTTCTAGACCTATTTTCTCAAAAAATTTGAAACGAGTTATCACTCATCCTCTTCCTGTGTTTTCTGGAATCCTTGCTCCTTTACTTTGATGCTCAAAGAACATTTGTAGCCTTTCAGTTTGCGCATCCAATGACACAAAAATCGCTCAATTTGGCTAATGAATCAGGCAAATATTGGAAAGTGTTTGATGATAAGTACATGTTCAGTGACGTGCAGTTCTACCCTAATACAAAAGAGATGTGAAAAGTATCGGAGGTATAGGTAGCAAAAGTGATTTATGATATTTTATTAGTATCTATCAATTTCTTCAAAGATATAATTGCAGGGAATTTTTGGTGGCTCCTCATAAAATTGTTGCATTTTTAAGGCCTAAAAAATAAAAATTTAAAATCATTTTTTCTTTTTTTCTGAAAAATAAAGTTGGAGGGAATTCTTAATGACTGCCCTCACAAAATTGCTATCCCTTGAGGTCTATTTGACAACAATAAAATGGGATTTTATTTTCTTCTTTTCTTTTTAAAAAAAGTAAAATGGGATGGACTTTTTGGTGCCCTGCTACCCCCTTTCCCAACAAAATTGTTCACTTCAAGCCCAAGAAAATCATTAAAAATAATAATATTAATTTTTTTTGAGAATTAAAAGTGGAGGGAAGTTTTGGAAGCTCCCCTTACAAGGTTGCTGCCCTTAAAGCTTAAGCATAATAATTTTTTCTAAATTTTTTGAAAAACAAAAATGAAAGAAATTTTGGTGACTACCCCTCAAAATTACTACTCTTCAAGGCTTAAAAACATTGTTAGATGAAAAAAAATGTTTTCTCTTTTGAGAAGTAAAAATGGAAAGAGTTTTTGGTGGCCCCCCCCCCCAAAAGTTACTACCCATTAAACCTCAAACACCATAATAAAAAGGGATATGTTTCTTTTTCTTAACCTTTTTCATTATGTTTTTAAAGTTACTAAAGCTTGTTACATTATAGTTCTTTGTGATTATTGCAATCTTTTGTTAAATATTTTTCACATTTTTGTTGACTTGTGGATCATGGAAATTATTCACAATCACAAGGGTAGGATCAAATTTTCAAGAGATGTGGGTTGCCTATTTCAACTATGGATTGTTTTTGAGGATGCTTTAATTGTAGTGCATTTTAACTAATAGGAAGGAATTCTCAACCTTAAGATATGAGGACCCTTATAGTGAAAAGGATGTAAATTTTTAAAAAAAATATTGTTGATTTGAAGGTTGAACCAATGTGGGGGTGGGTGCACTAAACCTTGTCAAGTATCAAAATTGTCATATGGAGACATAATAATTGAAGGTCAAATTCCAAACATGGTATTTTTTTCAAAATCACATACCAACACAACATAACACCAAACCCCCCTTAGAACATGTCCAACCTTGGAATGGCATCTTCACCTTAACTTTACATTTGGTAACAAATATCAACAACTAAATTGATGGATGCCAGCAAGACTTTAAAAACCACATTGCCCATTATTAACATTGTATTTCATTATGTCATGTTTCTTTCATCATCATGTGACATTATAACTTCTTGTTTCACAAATGATGAAATTCTTGTTTCTCTTGATTTGTTTATGAATGTAACAAAAGCATGAGTTGCAACAAACTTTGTGATGTTCATCTTGGTTTTGTGGTTTTATTGTTGTTTGATTTTCATGGATATGTGGCATTGACATATGACATATACTAGGCTACAATTTGCAATTGATGATGATGAGGAAGAAAACTATGTTACCTATGGTATTTTACAATAGTTAAGTGTGGATTTTTTTCATACTAAATGGAAGCATGGAGGGAATAGGCTAGGGTGAAATGTGAACTTGTAGTGAAATAAAATAGTTAATGAAAAGAAAAGTTATCGTGAATGTTTTGTAAAAAATCCATGTACGATGATTAATTGTTTCATAGGAATATAGAATATGTTAATCCTTGTTCTTCAAGTTGATGGAGTTTGTCACATTCCAAGATTTTTATTTCTCGTAAAATCATGACATGTGTGATAAATTGGGTTTGTTACCATTCCAAAAATGCACAATTGCTATTAGAATGTTGGCTTATGGTTTGGTAACTAATGCTTTGGATGAGTATTGCAAGCTAGGGGAATCCATTATGATTAAGAGCTTGAAAAGGTTTTTTTAAATCATTCATGAAGCATTTAAACCCGAGACTTCTTCAATAGCAACATTGGAAAAGTAAACATTGAGTGCCAAATGCAAATTGATGCTACAAGGCAAATTTTAAAGATGCTTGTGTCTATAAATCACATGCATTATCATTGGAAGAATTGTTTTGTGACATGGCAAGGGTAATTCAATGATAAAAACAAACATAATTTTACGATTCTAAAAGTTGTAATGAATCAATCACTTTGGATTTGGCATTGTCACTTTTGATTGTTTGAAGGGAATAGTGATCTTAATGTCCTTGATCATTCACCATTAGTTGTTATGTTGAAAAGTGTAAGTATTGAGTTGAGTTTTGAGGTGAGTGGTCATGTGTATTTTTGATACTATTTGTTATTGATAGAATTCACCTTGGGTGATTTATCTTTGTGCAAACTATACATGAACCACAAGGAGAAAAGAAGAAAGTTCACTTTGTGAGTTAGTAGGACGTAATTTGGAAAGATGTTGAAAGGTGTTTTGGAATGTTGCAAGCTCTTTTTGCCATTATATAAAATTATTGTAGGCAATGGGATAAAATCTTTGTTCAAAAATTTTGGTTGCTTATGTGATTATACACAACATCATTATAGAAAATGAATACGCCTTAAATTTGGAGCTTTGTTTGAATGAAGCAAGATTCAAGTCAAACTTGGATTATCATTTGTAGAATACAAAATTGAATAAGAAGATATTAAATTTCAAAAAGGACTTTACAATTTGTGCAATAATTTAATTGAGGACTTGTGGAATGTGAAAGGCAGTAGTCCATTACAACAAATAAACTTTAAAGTTTAAACTACATTTTTAATCTATTTCTATGCATCTTGTCTTTCATTATTTATTTCCTACCTTGTTATAACTTATGTCTATTTCCTAGGCTTTAATGACAAAAACATCTATCATTGTTATGTTAATGTGTTAAAATGGGGGCCCATTATGTTATGAAAAGGGTTGCTAGGATTTGTGTTATTGTAAAAAGGAATTGAGTTGCAACTAGGATTTAAGCTTTGCTAGTTCTTTTAATTTGCAAAGTTTGAAATATGTTTCATTAGATTGCAATTGGTCTTTAGGCATGGTAAAGAATGCCATGTAATTCTAATCCCCCAAAATTGTTGCCTTTTTCAACATGGTAGTAACAATGTCAATAATGACCCTCACTTGTGCATTGATTCTAGAATTTGTTTTTGTAAACACATCTTAAAGCTTTGCAACTTTGGGGCCTTGTAGTATCTTGTTTGCAATGTTATTTGATGAGGGGGGTTTGGTAGCCAATATATTTGGTTTGTTTGTGTTTGCTTTATGGTCACCATATTGCAAGACTTTTGTTTATGGTGACAAGAGTTTTTTGAACCTCTTCACACATATCAACCCAATGTAAGATGTTTCACAAAACTAACCAACAATGATTCAAGGAAATATTTCAACTGCTTTCAATGCTTGGTTTTGTAAAACTCAAGTGCTTTGTGTAAAATGTGTTATATAGTTGTTCTTGATTTGTTTAGTGATTGCATGCTTTTGAAGTTGCCAATGAACTTTGCAAATCATGTTTCAAAGGACCTTGCAAGTCATTCCAACCACAAGTCAAATTTGATCATAACTTGTGTTATTAACCCAAATGTGAGCTAGTTACCCAAGTATTTTTTTCTTCCAAAACCATTTTTCATAATTTAATTGAATTTCCAAACACAAAAACTACTCAAAACTTAATATCTCCCACACCTTACCAAGGTTTAAAATTTTCCAAATCACCTTGATTAAATCCTCTTCACTAAGGACTTTCCAACAATGCTAGAGTGCACCCAAATTCCCTTGTAATTTTTAGTTTGGATTGAAATAAAATTTCACAATTTTTTTTTTCAACATTCTTTTTCACTATAGGTTGAAACATTATGAAACCAAATAGGTGCACCATTACTCATTGAGCACTTTCCAAGTGTATAAAGAGTGTGATAAGAGGCATCTTAGTTTGAGAGATTTCAATGTGACAAACAAACAACCTTCCTTGATAGATAGATGGGACAAAACCCCTTTGTTATTTGGGTTGTTATTTGTGAGAAACCTAAACATTTATCCAGGTTCACGAGCAACCTCAATCCTGCTCATATCCACCTAACACGAGAATTTAACCCAGGTGATTCTTTCATTTTTTCCAAAAACCAGTAACAGCCTGTTATTTCCAACATCAACCACCCACCCACACTCCTTTGAACTTGCCACAAGGGGCAAAGCCAACACACTATAAGCTTTGCTTGTTCTTACTTGGCCAATGGTCAACAAGACTCCCCTCATGAGAGCCAAAATCCATGGCCTGCGTGAGGGTAAGGGTCCTACATTTTTGCTGCTCCTAATTCCATGACCTTGCATGACGTATTGTTGGTTGCTGGCAATGTGTGATTTGTCATCAAAATAGGGTTTCGTTTCATTAAGAGCACAAATGTGGAAAAAGACTAAGCTTAAATCTCTCTAGCAATGTGGGATCCCTGTTGCACCAGGACTCACAACTCCCCAAAAGTGAACAAAAAAACCCAAGAAAAGAAAAACCCATAACTAAGGGTTTCATAATAAAAGCTCTCTCGGACCTTCACGCCTGCTATAATCCCCACCCACGTGTGCCCCATCATTAATTACTTAGTACAAATGATCTGACAAAAGCTCCCACTAACCCCTCCTCTCCCCTCTCCTTCCCCCAATCTCCTTCCTTAGTCAACAACCTCACATTTCATTTTTGACCTCCTCCTTGATCACCACTCTACTAATTCCTAAAGGGAACTCCTAATTCACAAAAGAAACTCCATTTAGGCTCTGAAGTTGTTCACAATAAGGTTTTTGCAATTCCTCTGGTGGGTTGGTCCTTGTCAGCCTTTTGGCAAACTGGTGTAAAATTGCACCCCACAAAGTTAAAAGGAAGAATATTCTTTTGCAGATTCTTGAGAATTCGGCCAAATTTGATCACACCTCGAAAAAGACAGAGTTTGCCAGAATTAGACAACTTGCCATTGTTAACTCAGGTTTTTCCTGCCAGATTTTCTATTGTTTTTGAGTGTTTTCCAAGAACTTGTTGCCATCAATGCTAAATCTTTTTTGGGATGATTGCCACTCGTTCTCCATCACCAAAAATGAAAAAAAAGGGTTGGTCCTAGCCTCCTAGGTTGCCCTGCATTTTCTTATTGAGGTTCAAAGTAGTGTTGTCTGGGTATTGATTTTTTTTTCATAACCGGTTATTTTTTGAAAATTCACCATTGCTCAGGTTATCAGTATCAAGAACATTTTTGAGTGCTGATTGGGCTATCAATATTTTTGAGGTTAATGATTGTCGATTATGCATAAGAGTAGGTTATCAAATAACCAATTGATAACCATTGGTTATCCTGCTGGCTATCAGTCGGTTATATGGGTTTTGGAACAAAGTTAAAATAAAGTTTTCAATTGTTTTTCCCTTTTTTTGGGGGTTTTTATCATAAAAATGTTAAGTGTATTAGGATTGATAACCTACCTGAATGATAACTAGGTCATATGGGTAGGTTATTGGATTTTGAAATTTTAATACCACTCGGTTAGGTCATTAATTGGGTATGAAAAAGTCGATAATCAACTGGTAGGTTATTAATAATTGGATTGAGAACTTGATTGATGACCAGTCAAAACCCAATAACTGGCCAACACTGCTTCAAAGCATTGTGTTTCTTATACAATTTGATGTTGCATGAGTTGGGTCCAAAGTATTTTGATCCCCTCTCTTTTGCCGCATGATTCTCACATCTTGTTGGTGGGGGGAAAGTTCAATGGAAAGAACAACTAATAAGCTTTTTGGAACTCAGTTATTTGACAAATTTTCATGGGAAACTATTCTTTGTTATGAGCATCTCACAACATATATCACACCCCTCCAAAACCATTGGTTGTGCTCCTAAGGCAGGGTAGATTATAAAATTTTCTTCGAATTTAAAAAATAACTATTAATTTTTTCTGTTTTCTATCATAAACACATTGTGTAAGTTAAATTTCAATAACCAATGATAGGTTATTCAATTTTGGAATTTCAATAACCAATGGGTAGGTTATCAACCGGGTTATCAAAAACTAGGAATCAGTTGGTATGTTATAGTAACCAGGTTGATAACTGAGCGCTTTCTCAATAACTGGCCAAGCAATGTAATGGAAAGATGCCACTAATTCACAAGTACTAGTAATTGTCTAAAACCCTTGGGTAGCCAGTCACTGGCTAACCCCCATGGTGAAAACCATTGGAAAAGGTTGGCTTGGAAAATACTTATGTAAAAGAAGGGACGCCTTTATAGTCGCCTTATATTGAGGCACGACCGTTCATCGTGCATGCATCATGGATGAGGTGTCAATCCCATTTGGCACCTACTGACCACCCATGAAAGTAGGTACCTACTAGTAGGCATCTAGGTGTGAGGTAAACGACGGTTTAATTAGTTATTTATATAACTGAGAAGGTACTTTCCCAGAGTTTATATTACCAGTTCAGTTTCATGCTAAGTTCATCCAAATTTATTTAATAAATGTTGATTTTGTATTATTATTATTATTATTATTATTATGTTGGTTTGACGAGCTTGGGGATGTATGTAGTTTGTAAGGGGTGATATAGAACTTGGACTGGTGAGAGTGAGACCGAGGGCTTAGATGTTTGAATTCTCTGGAAGAATTTTCTTTCTTTCTGTACACAATGGTTTTTGGCTACTTCCCAAGAGACAAAATATGAATGGAAGTCATTGAAATTCAATTCTCCCTCTCTCTTTACATTTATATTATGGGTCTCACAAGAGTCCCACCATATCATCCATTAGATTATAACTATTATTTTTTTAAGGGGTTGGGGGGGGGATTTGAAGTAAAACATGCACAAAATAAAACAAATGAACTACAATGCAATGAATCACTATTTCTTTAACAGCTTGATGTGACCAAGGGTTGCAAAATTTGTTGCAAATGGCTAGCCCCACCCCACGCCCAACTCATCTCCAAAACAATACATAATTAAAAATAAAAGCAAAGAAACTCCCCTTCCTAATCCATTGGAACCTTCCTTTCCAAAGCCTCTCCTAACAACTAACGAACTAGTTTAACTAGGTAACCATGTAATACTAGTAACTAACCATCTAGTTTAGGTAACTAATCATGTAGTAAAAAATCCAAACCAAACCAAAACGTATGACTGGCAAACCATGAAGCAAAAAGGAACTAAACCAACAAATTTAACTAACGAACCATGTAGTGAAAGGAACCAACTAGTCTAACTAAACCTTGTAGTAAAATTAACTAACCAACAACTTTAACAAACTAACCATGTAGTAAAACGAACTAACTAACTACTTCAACTAGCTAACCATGTAGTATTTAAGTAACTAACCAGAACATGCGTCTCGTTTTTTACACGGAAGAGGTTACTAGTTTGTGTTGGGGTGTGTGTGACAGAGTCTAATTAGTTAGATGGTTAGTAAGATGGTTAGTGAGTGCGGTTTGCGGCGTTTTGACTTTTGGAGCCGCAATTGGCCGCGATCCCAAGAAAAGACGACAACGCTGCTGCAAAAGATGCGGACCGAATTTTGCAACAACAGCGCACGTTGTCGCTTTGCATCTCGCATGACAGGATTCGCATCAGCATCGCGCTGTGCGAGGAGGAGGAGGAGAAGAGCAGCAGCAACAGCCGGGACTCCCTCCCTCGGAATAAAATAAAATAAGATGTGGGCACAGAGTCAGCGTACGTCGTCGTTAGCAGCAGCAGCTACAGGGCGAAGCAGCAGCTACATCGCAGCAGAAAATAAGCATTTAACCGCATCAGCACAGCACACTACCACATACTATATACACATATATATATAGATAGATAGATAGCTTAGCTTTCGTATCATCTCCTGAATCAACAATCCTCAGTGAGAGAGATCAAAGTCTGGTTGTCAAGTTGCAATGTTACGTGGTGCCTACTCTCTCTTTTGCTACTTTACAAAGCTTGCACAAGTTGTAATTCAGCAGCAGCTATAAGTCTACTAGAGATCCATAGAAAGAAAGAAAAAAAAGAAGACCCACCCACCCACCAAGAGAGCGACACACACTAGTGCACTCAGATACAACAAGCACACAGCTATAACTACAGACTGATCCAGAGCCGCTCACGTGACAGTGTTTTGGGTTGTTTCACTATAGTCTCTAGTACTGGACCCTTTTGCTTCTACTGCTGTTCTGCAGTTTCCATTTTTATTTATTTTTCTTTTCGGTCCGTGTGGATTTGCATATAATTGCAGGTAGGCTTAAAATTTGAACTGTGAGAATTATGTATTAGGAGCTTTGATCGTATTCTTCCTGGATCGACATTCAAGAGCTCTGGTCGGTGGCCGAATACGATCAGTTCCTCACTAATTTTGGAGTGAGGAGCTGATGAAGAAACTCATGTGAAGCTGTGGTGTTTGTTGTTGTTGTTCTTGTGGTCTTCGTAGAGCACTTGATCGATCTCATTATGAGGCAACCGTATCATATTGTACTGTGATCTGCGTCGCCAGGGAGTGTGGCTCGCGGGTTGATTTTGGTGTATTACTGCAAGCAGGCATTGAGGTTACTAGTTTGACGCTCGAGAAATTTTGCTGTAGACTATAACAGCAGATTCTTGGATTCATTTATACGCATCTGTACCCCCTGCATTGGAATTTGAGTGTACTGTTGCAGCAAGAATTTGAACCCAATTCCTGAGATTTCCATGGCAGAGAGAGAAAGGTGAATGATTTTTTTGCAGAACTCTAGTTCAGAGTCCATCTTCTTCGTTACAGAAGCTTTGACCCCCTGAGCCAGTGATCATCTATCAGTAGTATAGCTTCAGATTTGCAAAACCAGCTTCATATTCGGTGAAAATTTACGGCTGAGCAAGTATCATGGCTGTGGCTCCTCCTCCCTCGTGCTTCGGCGACTCGCTGTTCTCTCATTGGCCACTGGGATCTCCGTTTCCTAGCTTGTCGAGCAGCAGCTTGCTGCCACTGTCGAATGACTCAGCCTGTCCTGTGGCGTTAGGATCAGGACCGGGAGCAGCTGGTTCGTCGTCGACAGTCGCTATGGCTGCAGCTGCGCATCATCAGTCGCTCTTCTTCAATAGTAGCGGCGGCGGCGGGGATACCGCGGCTACAGGGCTAGGCGGTTCGTGGAATTTCGAGCCTTTCGTATCGGAAAATTACTACACGCTCGGCACCAATCTGCAGACGGTGGTGGAGTCCATGTACCCTCCTGCAGTGGATGACTATCTAACGCTCGGCAGCTGCGAACTGGATTCTTCGCTCACCGCCTACGGGCCTAGTGTAGCAGCCTCAACGATGTCGTCGTCGAGTGCAGGTTGTAGCACGTCGACTGTGATGCACCCTAACCTCGTGAGTACGCTCAAGAGTATGGTGCAGGCTTCGGCGTCGGATCATGCCGGGACCTCATCATCGGGTTTGCAGGCATCAACATGTTCACTAAACTGCTTCCCAGCGCCTCTTTTCGAGACGCAACAGCCGGATCCGATGCAGGCGGCCGCCGGTACATTGAACACTCACATTGCTTTCTCGCAATTGTTCGACCCTCATCTTGGCGCGGATCAGCGGAACTTGCAGCCTTCTGTGTTTGCAGCTTCCGAGAATTCTTGCATCACCAGCCAGCAGCAGCATTCCCTAGAACCGATGATCAAACAGGTACAGGAAGGCTGTGAAGAAGAAGAAGAAGAAGATGTGTAGCTGTGTGTGCTCGTTCCTGGAGAGATTAAATGTGCAAGTTTCTTTGTTCGACTCTGTGTGCAATGTGATGCTGCTAATAGAACTGTGATCAAGATTCTTTAAGCTCATTTGCGGGAACATGTGGGTCCTTCTCTCTCGTCTTTGTGCAACAGGAAATGGAGAAGTCGTCAGACTCGAGTGCAGCTGATGACAATATGGAGGCAGCGGTGGTGCCAGTGGACTTGATCCAGAACCGTCGTCCCTTCCGGTGTGGTCACGATGGCTGCAACAAGACGTTCAAGAACCCGCAGACAATGAAGATGCACCACAAGACGCATTACGCGGATGGGAGATCAGGAGCGGCGAGCAGATCTGCAGCGAGTCTGGGCGCGTCGTCGGCGCAGTCGGTCACAGCTGGAGCTCCCTCGCTCAAGGCAGGACAGAACAAGAAGATTCCTTCCCGCTGTCCAAAGTGCAAGAAGACGTTCGTGGGTTTGTACGAGCTTCGTCGCCATTATGGGCGCAAGCATTCCGAAGGCGAGAAAGGATTCGGCTGTCGCAAGTGCGGCAAGAAATTCTACATCGAGGTAATGCAAGTTCTCAGCTGCACTTCATGAATCTGCGGGACTGGAGAGAATATAGTATAGAAATTTTCAAATCGATTTCTCGAGATTACTTTTTCTCTTTGTGGAAGTCTAGAACCAGCGCAAAACTGATGGTGACAATGCTGCTGCAGGTAGATGTGCGAGACCACGAGAAGTTGTGTGGAGAGTCGATCGCGTGCAAATGTGGGCTCAAATTCGCCTTCAAGTGCAACCTGGTGGCGCACAAGAAAGCGCATCCGGCCTGCCAGGACAACCACGGCGCGGCGGCGTCGGCCACCACTACTTCCTCCGACGATTCTGCATCGGATCAGAGTCGGGGCAACTCGCCCGGCACGGCGCCGGCGGGCCTCAAGCTGCAGCCTAGTGCCGGTACAGCTTCAAGCCGATCGGTAGCGGCAGGCTCTAAGCAAGGATCATCCAGCAGAAGAAATCACAAACAACAACAGCAACAGCAGGAAGTAGCCAGCAGCCCGCACCTTGCACAATCTGATCAGCAGCTCATCATCCCACCTCTGCCTGATTTCTCAGAGGATTTCAGACAGTCGCCGCAGTACAACCTCCTGAGCTACGTTGGCATGGACGTCTTCCCCGTAACCTCCTCAGCTACTGCTGCTGCTGCTGCTGCAGACACGTCCATTTGGCCGTCAAGCCAATACATGACGGAATTCATGAATTCCACATCTACTGCAACGCAGCTTCACAGCTTCACCAACTTCGGTGCAGGCATGAGTTGCATAGCCGCACCCATGATCAACCCCGGCTACTTCACCTCTAGTCGATCAAATGCTTTAGTTTCCGAATTCCCCCAATCAGCGCAGCAGCAGGATCACTCGGATATGATGCAGATGTTCGCGATCAAAGCAGCAGCTGGATCAAATAATTTGCTGGAGGATTTGGTCGGCAGCAGCAGCGGCTATGAATCCGCACATCATGTGCAACTCATCCCAGCTCCACAGCTACCTGCAACAGCTGCTCTAAGTTCAATGCAGGACCGTCTCTCTGCAGCAGCATATTGCACGAGTACTTCTGTCTGCAACTTCCAGCAAGCTCTTAACAACAGACCATACGGCAGTTATATGTAAGAGGCTCAAGCTTTTACATGATGTCATGGGTTTTTTCTTCTGCAACTTATAAGGCTCTACTGGATATTATAATTATGTCTTCAGGAACTGCAGTCTGCAACAGCAGCATCTCAGTAATTTGGAGAGCTAGAGGTCTGTAATTCTTAGAACAGCAGCGTTTTCATAGCCTTTGACCACATACTCCCATCATGCGTGGTCAATGGCTATGAGAAACCAGGATCATGAGAACTAGGCTGATCTGCCATGATGTCTCCGGGTGATCTGAGCAGACCAGTTCCATGGATTCAGGCCTGGCAGCAAATTCACCATAATCTAGAGATTCAAGCTCCTCATCATCACCATCACAGATTCCTAGTAATTATTGTGCACCACCTTCCGTGGCATTATAATTGTCTAGTGGCACAGCTGCTGCAATATTGATCATGACACAAGAGCTCCAGGATCATCAGCAGCTAGCCAGCTAGCTAGCAGCGTCAGATCATAGAAGCAAATATTTATTTTTGATGGGTGTCTTTACACTAGTATTCACCAATAAAGTAGTTGATCGCAGATGATCAAGTTTGCATAGAATCTGCATGCTACATAATTGTGTTTGAGAGATCATGAGATCTGCAGCTGGTCAGATGTCCCTTGAGCTGGCTGTTGTACAAGCTGCAGCTAGATGATGAATGATCACTCAATCATGATATAAGTATCTAGTAGTCATCATTGCAGATCTTCATCTCTCAAGATTCTGCTGCTGCTAGATCTCATCATCATCATCAGCAGCAGCAGCAGATCATCATCAGAATCTTGGGGACAGTTGATCTAGTACTATGAAAAAGGAATTCTTTCAATTGTAGTATACTGTAGTTAGACTAGCTCTAAGCTCCATTTGATTACCAGCAAATGGACCCTGGTGCTGTTGATCATCAATATGAGGTTCAGTACATTGTAAGAGTCTGTTGCAGACCTTCTTGTACAAGGTGTAACCTCAGATTTTTAAAACATTCTTTTGATCTGTTGGTTAATAAAACAAAGTCTTGTTGAAGAATCATATATCTAAGTATTACAGATTTTGATGTTCAAGTTACTGCTGAATCAGTTTGTGTTTGTTCCCAGCTTGAGCATTTTCTGAATCCATGATTAATCCAAAAAAAATAATTGTGACCTGTGCAAGCTTTCTGAAATGATTCTTCACACAAAGCTCAAACATCTAAGTACTGGTTGTTTTGTTGTCAAGGACGGATGGGTCATATATGGTTGCAACAATTTACATGGGGCCATTGTTGTTTCTTTTGTTTTGTTGCACAATTGATGGCATGCAACTTTTTAAGCTTTTGCATGTGTATGATTTGAGGTGATTTTGAGGACTTTAAACTGTGTCAGATTTGTGGGTGGAAGCATAATTAAGTAGACAATGAAATTATTTTATCAAGGTTGGATGTAAAATAGTAACAAAACCCATCATCAAATTGTTGTACATTGTCAACTGATATAACCCCTAAACGTCAAAGAATCCACACCGAAAACCAGACCAAATTGATCCCATCCTGACATTTAGGGGTTAAATGAAAACAATTATTTTTTCTATTTACAAGTTTCTCCTTGATGCTTCTACTGCCATGATCTGTCATTCTCCATGCCTCACAAATCTTCAGCAAGTGATCAAGAAATTTGATCCAGTTGTTGTGAAGAAAAGCAAGCTCGAATTGCAAACAACTCCAATGCCTAGTCACTATAAAATTCAATCCATTCATGATTCATCTTCAAATCCCTGACTTGGTGGTTTAGCTGAAACATTTCTTTAACTTGTCTTCACCCACACAAATCAGTGGATTGCACCTGAGTTTTTGATACCTAGCCATGTGTTCTGTTCAGAGAGTGTTATTTTGCTACCTAATTTTCAGGGGGATAAATGTTGCTGTTTCCATAATTTGGTGACTTATAAACATTGCATTTTTGGCAATTGCTAAGATATCGAAACTTGTTTGTAAATGAAGTAAGCATTTTAAAGTCTATTGTCACCACCTTGGCCAATCAGAAGCACTCTTTTGGTTTTTCACTGGGCCTTGTGGAGAGAGCTGTATCCTAAGGAAGTCTAGAGGTTTGAAATTTAGACTAGGTCCAAACTCCAAACCAGTGTCGGTCTGGTATCAACTTTTGATCATAGCAGCCTGGTTCTTGTATGGGAATTCTTTTTTAAATTCATAGCAGGCTGGTACTGGGTACTTTTTGAAACTTCCATAACAATCTGGTCTTGGTATTGGGTCCAACACTGATTTTTGGCTCCTATAAAAGCATCTCCACTGGCAATCAGTATGCAACCCTACATTGGAAATGTTCGAAAAACTGCAGCAGTCAGATCCACTGAAGCCACTGAAAAGTGAACAGCTTTCAGAGCCCTGAAAGAGTCTAATAAATACAATCAAATCGTATTTTTTGACTGCTCTCTGTTTCTAGTTGGCTAGATAGTTTGATTAGTTCAAGTGGATTGCTATTAGTACTCTCCCATGTATACACAGTCCCATTTTCACGGTTATGGGTGGGCTTGGGAAAATGTAACTAAAACGTGGATATGAGAAATTATTTCGCAGGTCACATATTGAGCACAGCTGGAGATGCTCTAAGGCAGATATATACATGGTACAAGGCTGGTATTACTTCAGGTCCCTGCAAGACTGATCTAAGGCTTGTATTGCCCCAGCTCATACCAGACTGCTAGGGTCCTTGCTACCAGTGTTCATAACTTGATACCAGACTTAGGCCTACATACCAGACCAACATGTCCAAACCAGTGTTGGGCAGTTCTCGAATGCTGACCCGGTTCTCAACCCGGTTCTCACAATGAGAATCAATTGACACTTTTACATGCGAGAATCAGAATGAAAACCAACTTCAGATTCTCATACAATTGAGAACCGGTCATTAGAATTGATTCAAATGTATACATATATTTACCTTTTTTGGAGAACCTGACAAGTTATCTCATAGAACTCAGATCCAATTCTCAGAGTTCTCTGTATCATTTATAGGTCCCTCTTGTTCTTCTACTCACTTGAGGGCTGCTACTCTTCTCCTGTTGCTATTACTTTTTTCCTCATACTGCTATTACTCATCTCCCAATATTACTTTTCTCACATGGTGTTGCTCTTTTTGTGTGATGAAGTAATTAAATTATTAATTATTTAATTACTAAAACTGATTGTAATTAATGAAAATCTTAATAATCAAGTTTTGAAAACTGGATGTGAAAACCAGTTGTTGTTGTATATATGAGAATTGCCTTGTCTGAGAACCCGATGAATTTGAAAAAATAAAAATTTGATAACCTGACCAGTTCTCACCAGCCTAAAAAAAAAATTGTATTAAAGAACCGATCAGATTCTCATGACATCATGAGAGAATTGGAATCAACCAGTTCTCAAAAAAGTGAGAACTGCCCAAAATTGGTCCAAACCTGTTTCCACTCTATTTGAAGTCTATATTTCATCCAAAGTATGGTGTACAGGCCCAGTGGACCTTCTGTGAAAACTAGCCAGATAGGTAGGCTTCTATAAAAGCGCTGGTTCTTTGTCAGTTAACTCATGAAAACTGTTAATTCAGTGAGTGTGATTGAAAAAATGGAAAGTTGGGGTTCTTTGATTCTGAAGGTTTTCAAAAGACTTGCATTTTAGGTCTTTCAAAAAAAAAGGCAACCCTAGGTTCTTCAATTTCTAAATTCTGAACAAATCAGAGTGGGAGAGTGTACTAGAATCAAATTTTCAAGCCTAAAGTATCATCACATTTTTTTTCTTTATATATTTTTGTGTCTCATTGGGTTGAAAAAATCTTGTTCACTGATGTCATAATGATGTTGCAAGAACAATAACTTACACAATTTGAAAAATATTTTTGAACCTATTAGAATAACTTCCACTAGGTGAAAACTATCCATCAGCAGGTTCCTTCTTACTGGCCCTATCCCTGTATGGTTATCCCTCTGCAATGCTCAACGTAGGAGAAGGGTCTGCTGATAAACCCTTCTTCTATACAAAAGTGATTGAAAATTGTCAAAATCTTTGAAGGTTTTGTACAGACTAGTGAGGACCAAACTGAAATTCTTGTTAGGACCTCTACAGGGTGGTGGGGACCTTACCAAAAAATTTGTAAGTTCCTGTACAGCCTGGTGGGGACCTTGCCAAATTCTCTGTAAAGTCCTGTACAGCCTGGTATGTACCTTACCAAACTTATCCCTCTAAGGTCATGTGCAGCCTGGTCGCCCAAACTTTTATAAGGTCTGTACAGCCTGGTGAGGATCAGGCTGAGGATCTTCCCAAATCTTAATGGGTACCAGTGAATTCTTTGTTGCCAATTTTTTGTTATTTTGGGAAATTCCTTTTCAGAAAAACTTTTAAAAGCATGCTTTTTCAGTGCAAAATGTATTTTTTTCAGCAAAAGTTCACCACTTTTGTGTAATTAAAAATCAGAAATAAAACACTGGTGCATCCCACACAATCTTCCATGAAATAGTTGTCCTCAATATAAAACCCATACTTGCTCTTCACATGTTTATTATCCCCCTTTTTTGTCTGATGAATGGGTACCCTTATTGTATGCATTTTTGAACTTATTTTACTTTCTATTGTAAAACCCTTTGTCACCCAAGTTTTCCAACAGGAATTTTTCCCCCTCACTCTCCCACCATGGTGACCAACACTTTTCCAGTAGAATGTCCATCAATGTAGTGGGCCCATGCGTCCTCTGCTCTTGAAAGTGGGTATGTGGAGTCCACAATGGTCTTCAACTTTCCATCTTTGATCAGGTTTGTCAAGGAGTTGAGGTAATCAGCAGTGTGTGACATCACAAACACGATGAACTTTTGCTGGGAGAAAGTCAGACGTTGAAGCACAGCTGTGAGGATAAGTTTGCGTGAAGGTGTGAGGTCAATCACCATTGCCCGAGGTGCAAGCTGGGGTTTGAAGTAGGAGAATGGCTGGTAGTGTGCACCTTGAATCACCACATCATACTTTTTCCCTGATGGGCTCTGGAGTTGTGCACCTTCGGGAGTTTTGTAGTCCAGTACTTCATCAGCCCCAAGACTTTTCATCAAGTCAATATTTCGAGCCCCACAAGTTACTGTCACGTGTGCACCTCCTAGTTTAGCAAGCTACAAGTTTTTGAACAGGTCAGATAGAGAGGACACCAATTGAAAGAAGAAAAGAGGTCCTTCATGTTAAAAAAGGATGAATATCTGTGCACTATAAAGTTTAGTTTTACATTAGGAAAAGTCCAGAAAAAAATCATATGAGTGGAAAGAAAGGAGGGTAGAGGATGGAGGGAGCACCTGCACTGCATATGTCCCAACACCACCAGAAGCAGCGGTAATGAGCAGATTCTTTTGTGTTTTATTGCTCCCATCAAGTTTGATACCAATATAGTCACAAACAAGCTCAATTGCTGTTGAACCAGCAACACCAAGTGAGGCACCGTCTATTGCTGAAACCTCTTCTGGTCTCTTTACTGTTGTTTTGATAGGTGCTATTGCATACTCTGCCAATGATCCACCCTGGAAACCAAGCTAGCTATGTCAGGATAAAGATTTATTTCATTTTACTTTGCACTCTATACAGAGCAATCATCTAGGTCAAAGGAAACAGAAGTGTAAACAAGAGAGTAGCAGTGTATCGCAACATTCATACAACTTGGTCTTGTGCCAAACATGGTTTTGTGCACCATCTTGCATCCATAAGATGATTTGAGTATCAACTGCCATCAATGCCAGAGGAACAAGTATTGTAGGTGACCATATTCAGGTCAGAATCATGTACCTTCTTGAAGCTGAGCCAGCTCGAAACCTTGTCACCAACCGCAAGAGTTTTAACTCCAGGACCCAGACTAACAACCTCACCTGCAACATCAGTTCCTGAGAGACAGTACACACAAAAATCAGACTCTCTTGTATGACCCACTTCTTTTCCACTCAACTTCTCTTCCTTCCTACTTGTGTAACTGCTGGGTGAACAATACATGACAGGACACCTACAAGAAAATCTCCCTGTCTCTGGTTCTTTTTCTTTGTGACTTGGCCATGGACAAGTTCATGTGTGCAAGACTGCTAATGTAATGTAATTCAGGTACACCATCCCACACTTGCTTTACAAGCCAATCAACATTCTCAGAAACAAACCTCTAAGACAAAATCTTGCTCTACAAATTAGGGTTTCAACATTTCACACTGAAGTGTTCAAGACTACTAATGTAATGTAAAATTCAGGTACGCCATCACAAACTTGCTTTGCAAACCAATCAACATATTCAGAAACAAACCTCTAAGACAAAGTCTTGCTCTACAAATTAGGGTTCCAACATTTCTCACTGAACTCTGCAAGACAGCTAATGTGAAACCAATGAAGCAATGAAACAAAAAAAATGTCACAAAGCACAGAGACAAATCACAAAAAGGACACGGTTTTTCTTTTCTCAGCTCTTACCTGGTGTGTGCGGCAGGTTAGATGGGAAAAGGAATCTGAAACGACCTTCCTGAATTTGCCAATCTATTGCATTCACGCTGGCGGCTTCAACTTTGATCAGTACTTCACCTTTTGCAGGTGTAGGCACTGGCAACTCTACATGCTACAAAATTTCATTACATTTACAGTTTAGTATCCATACACAAGAACTTTCCATGGGCTGCTGCTGCTCACTTCCACAATTCACTGTCAGAGTTTGGAGACATTTATTGCCGTACCTTGAGAGCTGAAACACTGCCACCAAAGGCAGAGTACTGTACTGCTTGCATGGTCTGGGCCATCTCTCTCTTTCTCTTTCAGCAAGACTTCTTCTTCTTCTTCTCCTTCTTCTTCTCTTTCCTTTTCTCAGAATTGGGAAGAATATGGCGATGGCGTCTTGAGCCCAAGAGGCCATCGCCATGTTCGTTCGTTGGGACTCTTCAGGAAGCTCGCCTTTCTATTTTTGGCTTACCTTTCTATATGTGATGTGTAAATTCAGGACCCAAGGTGGGGGGGGGGGGGGGGGGGGGGGGTGGTACCCCCCCATCAATTCTCAAAACCGATACGCACACTTATGTAAGTACCCTCACTGAGCATCGTGGTCTTTTTACTTTTTCTTGTTTGGCTCCACTATAAAACTTCTTAGCACCAAAACTGATCGGGTTAGTGATTTTTTTTAATTTTTTTTTGCCCATGAATGAACATAAAATGTTCTCTAGAGTAATTTTTCCATAAATTTGTGCATTTTTATATCAAATTCTTCCCCTAACTCA
>Ga0116229_10004748_pt1 | contig 22246 bp, 14 predicted proteins | sample S1TSphgellanicum_3_FD_87313 | JGI IMG/M metagenome (GOLD analysis project Ga0116229, IMG submission 87313) | Host-associated microbial communities from peat moss isolated from Minnesota, USA - S1T2_Fc - Sphagnum magellanicum MG | ecosystem: Host-associated > Plants > Peat moss > Unclassified...
GAGATTGTAAGTTTTTTCTTAATTATTGAATTGCCAATGTGCAGATTTATGCTGTATCTATAACAATTCGTATTGTGGTGAGTCACAAGCATTTTCTGGTCTTATGGAATGTCATCAAATGAAGTTTGGCTCACTCATCAGCCCTTGTCTTCAATTATACTTTACCTTTTTGAGTTGTGAGGTTTTTTTGAGTTCTCAAGGTTTGCAATTTCATTGACAGTGGCTGCTACACTATTTCTGCAGCTGGGTTTTACCCTGTTGACTTTGATTTGGGAGTTTGATTTTCCACCTTTCATGGTTCTGATCATAGCAATTCTCAATGATGGTAAGTTTTTTTAATGCAAACTGGTTGCCTTGTGAAATTTTTGAAATACTGGTACTAGTTCAAGGATCTGCAATTACAACTGGTTTACAGATTTGGAGTTATCAGGATCTTTCCAGAGGGAATGGTTATTCGTAGAAGAGCTAAAGGTTGTACTTGGTACCTGCCAAGTTACAGGCAAGAATTACACAGTAGACTGCAAGGTGTAAATCTTTTGCATGTGCAACATTCCAACATGTTCGTGTTCATTCTTGGCTGTGAAGGTACAATCATGACAATCTCAAAGGATAGAGTTAAACCATCACCCTTGCCTGACAGCTGGAAGCTGCCTGAAATTTTTGCCACTGGTGTTGTGATTGGTACATACCTTGCCATTATGACTGTCATGTTTTACTGGGCAGCTGCCAAAACTATGTTCTTCCAGGTATATAGATCAATACTCTTGCCCCACTGATCCAGTAATTTTATTTTGTGTAGAACTGGGCCATAAATCTAGGCTAGATTTGTAACTGTTGTGAGGAACAGCATGAGCTAAGTGAGCTGGCCGGACATGGAATAAGACAAAATTTGTTTCAGCAGTTCCTGTCTTGGAACTTGGTATTTTGGGATGCCCTGATTTTGTCAAGCTACTTATGCTCCAGACACACTAAGAATAAGACACTCTCCATATCTGCATTGTTACTAATGGGGCTGAAATTGGTGTGCTTCAGCATGTATTCCATCTGCCAGACATTAGGCATGATCATGACCAACTGGTGGCAGCGGTGTATCTGCAAGTTAGCATTGTTAGCCAGGCACTTATTTTTGTGACGCGATCCCGGAGTTGGTCATTTATGGAGCGACCTGGGGGCTTTCTTATGTTTGCCTTCTGTGGTGCACAGCTGGTAAGTCTACATTTCATATCTGACATAAATCTTATGCAGGATTGCAGGAATTAGACTTGCATAGATGTATTATTGTTATCTGCATCATTCACATAGGATGTCTGCCACATGCTTGTAATTCTGCATGACACTAGTATGTGAATGCAGTAGCTGCATCAGAATTGTGGCAGATGCACATGAACAATAGAGCCTTCTGAAGGTGACAAAATAATGACCAGGTGTTCTAGCACCTTGTGGTACCCTACCATTTGTCATTTAAACGCTGATAATCCAACATGTCTAATGTTGATGCAGATAGCAACTGTCATAGCAGCAAAGGCCAATTGGGATTTTGCCAGTGTAAATGGTGTTGGGTGGGACTGGGCTGGTGTCATATGGCTTTACAGCCTCATTACCTACCTTCCTCTTGATGTTATCAAGTTTGTAGTGCGCTATACTTTGAGTGGCAAGGCTTGGGATCTTGTAACAGAACAAAGAGTATGTTTCTTTTCTTGGAAATCATTTTCAGCACTTTTATTTGGTTAGTGACTTCAAAGGTTTGATGTCCTGTTGATGTCACGTTGATATCAATGAAGCCATTAAATGGTGATGTGCTCCTTTACACAGACGGCATTTACACGGAAAAAGGACTTTGGAAGAGAGGCACGTGAGGTGAAGTGGGTGCAAGCACAACGCACACTCCATGGATTGCATCCAGCAGATGATAAGCTCAGTGTTGAGAGAGGCCCTTGGTATCAAGACATGAATGACATTGCTGAACAAGCGAAGAGGCGGGCTGAGATTGCCAGGTGATTCTTTTCCCATTAAACTTAAAACAGTCCTGTGTTGGACCTAATTGGCTGAAGGTTTCCAATAACTTCTAAAGTTCTAGTTTTCAGTCTCTTTTGTCTCTCTGAGCCATCATTTAGACAGTAGCACTTGTATCTTACTTTGTTCCATGTAGCTACAGGCACTGCACTGCTTTCTTTCATGAGACATTTACTTTATGGAGTTCTAACTTGGATCTTAGTCCTTTTTGGTGTCCAGCTGAATTCCATGTTTGTCATCTGTTGTTTCTTGGTTGTGTGATCCCTAAGCTTTCTAGTGGATTCCAATGAGAAGCAGTCTGATTTTGATTCATTTCATGCCTCTCATGTTTTAACTATGTCCTCTTAAGACCATGACTTTGAAGAGTTATGGGAGTCTTAAATCCAGATATTCCTGTGAAGAGAGGTGATGAGGTATGGGCTTCTGTGTTGGAAACAGGTTAAGAGAACTTCATACACTGAAAGGACATGTGGAGTCAGTTGTCAAGTTGAAGGGGTTGGACATCACAACAATTCAGCAATCATACACTGTCTAGTGTCTTCATCTCTCCATTGTAAGATATGATTACAAGCAGTCTTCATGTGCAAATTCTCCTTTCAAATGTCTATGGCACAGAAAACCCATTTCTTTTTTCTTCCATTTTCAGATATTTTCCCATATACAAATAACATACATTGGAGTTCTTATATAGTCTGCTGTTAGGAATCATTACTAAGATTGAGTTTCTTGTGCAGGATAGGAACAAGTCTATTGACACCATTCACAAAATCGTGCTCCTTTATATGTGAAAAATCACTTGTGCCTGGGCACCTGCACATATGTGCCTATGGTATACATATGGCTCAGTCTTTCTTTAGTGTGCTGCCCGAATACTTGCAACCTTGTGACCTACTTAGCCCTGACTTTTATAACATGTGTTTCTGGTGTTCAGAAGGCACAAGGAAATCTGATAACTGTTACACAACATGGTCTGATATGGGACTGACAAACATACGGGTGTAAAATTCAGGTGGCCTATCTTAAAGCCGAATAGGTCACACATGCAAGCTTATGTGAGTAAGGTTATTATGTACTTCTCTCCAATGTACTTTGTAGCTAAGACAAAGTTCAGTTTGTCTCTTGGTGTATAGTTTAGCTGCAATGAGAGAAGTTATGGGTCCATCTACATTGAAATGACTTGTAATTTCACTCCTGTACCCATTTATCACTGCAGATTGTTAAGGTTTTAGTTCAATTTGGATGGCACTAAAAGTGACTAAACTTTCATTGCTTGGCGTTTAGATACAATGTTCAATGGGAATGTGTGGACAATGGCCCTCTTGAACCATGAAGCTAGATAGTTAAATCTTCTAGTCACTCTCTGACTGGACAATTATCATCCTCACTTGCATAGCATTGGAAATACATATGTAAGAGTGGGCTGATGGACTAGTTGACCAGAACAACATAGGTGTTAGAAGATGGATCCTGCAAGGTATTTTTGTACTTCCACCTTGAAAACACTTTTTTTTTTTTCCCTCTTTGCTATTTTTCAACCAGAGTCTTGTCAAATGGAGTGGTTCTCTATTCAAAAAGCATACCAAAGTTCTTTGGAATGTTTTTAGTAACACAGTCAATTCCCCTTTCTTTCAGCAAGTCATGTGCATATTGTATATGTAAAGCTTTTGGACAGTTGAAGTACACTTTGTATTCCCTGCCCATCAAGTAAAAGTACAAATTTCATACCTCAACAATTTTGCCCTTTCAATAAAACTTTGCTTTTTGCTGAACAATGATGAATGAAGAAAACTGACAAATCATCAAATCACTTTTTATTTCTTTTTGCAGATTGGATGAAGTGAATATAGGTAGTTGGGTATATGGGGATAGTTGAGCATTCTGGGTGCATTTGGGTCCATTTGATTGGTGAATGGGTGTGAACTGTAGGTGGAATTGGATGGTTTTAGAAGCATTTTTTGTGGCATGTATGAATCAACTGACTTGAAATCTTGATGGCACTCTACTTGCTAGAGAGAGAGAGAGAGAAGTGTTTGAGTATACTTTTGAGTATGTAACACTTTGAAATTGAAAGAAAGGGATTAAAGTGTAGTTTTGAGTTCCAATTGGAGCCAAGATTTCATCATGGACCCACCCCACATGGGCCAAAACCCTACTTTACTATCTCACATACCTTCATCATACATAGGTACACAGAAACCCGCCCCAATTTCACTGAGGTCCAGACACTTGTAATTTGCACTGTGCAGGCTTTTTCCAGACTCAAAAAATCTGGATTTGGAGTTATATATATTTCTAAAAGTTTAAATTATTTATTTATTTATTTATCAGAGATTCTCCTTAAAAAACAAGCAAGAAACTGGGCGAAAAAATAAACTGGAAAACATTTTATCAGTATAAAAAGGAAATTTAAAAATACTTCTGATTTTTTTTTAATTCTTTTTTGTGGCGAATTTTTGCCATTTTGTGAAAAGCATTTGAGAAAAAGGAATATTCTGTAACAAATTCCCTGTATTCTTTGAGATAAAATAGCTGATAATTGCCACAACTGCTGGTTTTGAGATTATTTTGTGTAATTACACTTTTTGTAGTGTTTCAACTAGGGGCAGTGTTTCTTGTTCATTTTCCTCCAAAACCTGTTAACACTGTAGGGGAGGATGAGTTCCTAAATTTGACAATCTAGTAGAAGGAAATGGCATCCTTGGCCATCATTTGTACACAACACTCTTGGTTGTTTGGATGCTACAAGCAAACAAGCTCCTAAATTTGACAATCTGGTAGGAAGAAATGGTATCCTTAGCCATCATTCCTAGGCAACAAACACTTCAGTTGTTTGGATGTGTGGTTGTGCATTGAAGATACCACAATGTCCTAGGCTTGCCAAAGAGCAATGTCCATGTGAGTTTGCAACAAGTACTAAACAATATTGTGTGTGGTGGTGAGATCCACAACCCAAGGCACATGTTGCACCCTTGGTAACTTGCTCTTTATAAGGGGGGGAGGGGGTGGTGGTGTCTTTCATGATAAGACTTTCATCCAAGCTTTTGAGCATGAGTGGATAAATTAGAATGAAAACATGGTTACATATGAACTCAAACCATGTAGCAATGTATCCAAATGAATTGTGTACCAAGGTTCCTTGTTCTCTCCCACATATGTACTCAAATGGGGGGTGGGTTTGTTAACTCCAATCAAGTTGTCCTTCTTGTGCCAAAGCTTAAATCCATTCTAGAACAATTCTTTATGTATTCCTAATGAGCTTCACCAATCGAACCTAATTGTACCCCATTTTTTAATAAACACTTGTCATAAGAACAGAGCAATTCTCATAATCCCATCATGAGCATGGGTGCCTATATGTTAGTTGTACTAGTTAGTGGTGCAGGTGTGTACAAAATGATTTTTTCTTTTTCAGTGATGGGCCTCTTTGATTGGCCCATCACCAAAAAGAACACTCACACTATGGGCAGTCCCAAAATAGGTAGAAGATTGTGAAACCCATAGATTGATCTTGTTATATAGAAGGGTGTATAAATTTTTGCAGTCCTCAAAAAAAATTCAAATACCCAATTTTGGAGAATCACTGGTTATAACGTAATAGACTGTAAGTTATTTATTCGATCAAAAGAGATAACATCTCACAATCAAGGGGAAGGCAAATCTCACAGACATGTTGCATTCTGTTCATCCTTGACATGGTAAATTTGATTTGAAGGTTCTCCAGGTGAGGGTACATTGCAATTTCTAAAATTACAAGTTATTATCAATCTCTTAAACATTATTTCAACATGTTCACATATGATATTAATTAGTAACTAACTAACGTTGAATTATCTTTTTGAAGTTTGCAATCTAGTTCACACCTATGAAGATAAAATTTCCCCCATTTTCTTGAAAAAAAGAGAAAAAAATAAGGATACCCTACAACTTGGTAGCTTTGACATTAATTATATTTATTTTCAAAGAAATTAAGCTATTTTTTGAAAATATTAAATTTTCAGGAATATTTTATTTTTCAACATGAAAATTCCAAATTAGTTATTTGACAAACATGTCTTAAAGTTGCTAAGTACCAGGATGCATGCTAAACAGTGAGTTAATTTGTCAGTTTTGAACACTTTTAGTTAATGTCATTGTTCGGCTTTGAAATTTATGTTTTAATAAAAAAAATTAATTTAAAACATTTTTAACAATAGCCTAACATTAAAGTTAACACTATGTATAGCCATAGTTTTACCTTTACATGGGTGGTTACTAGTGTTGGCCGCCAATTATTGCTTGTTTTAATAGCTATTGGGGAAAGATTATTTTTTTGACATTCTTTTTGGAATCACATAGCTTATATATATATATATGAGTGCTAGATAAATTATTAAAAAAGTAATAATTGTTGATTATGCACAAAGGTAAGGTATCGAATAACTGGTTGAAAACCACCAATTAACCTATAGGATATACATTGGTTATAGGATTTTTTTCATATATATATATATATTCTTTTGTAAATAAAAAAATCAATAATCGACTGGTAGGTTATTAATAACCGGCTTGAGAACCAGGTCAAAACTTGATAACCGGCCAACAATGGTGGTTACATCGGTAGTGTGAGGGTGGGATGTAGGAGGGTTTACAGGATGGGTTACCAGTTGTGGTTCACTCACAAACTGGTGTCATAACAAGTTTCCCACGGATGGTGCACTGGTGGGTGCTCCGTCACATAATCCCAATGCCTATGTGGCGCACATTGGGCTTGATGACTGACCATAATCAACTAATGACCATATTTGGAGTATAAAAAGAATATCCCTCATAATGTGAATGGCCCCCCTCCCTCCCCCCCAGTCAGTCGTTGTGGATTCTTCATCCTCCACGTCAGCATTTTTGCATGCTGTTGAGTGACTAGGATTTGTGTGTCAGTGAGTTCAGGGGGTATCTACTTTCTATTTTCCCCCTCAGGTAAGTTTAAAAACAAATGTTTTAATCCCTACTAGTAAAACCCTGGCCAGAAGAGACCTGAACTTGAACAACGCTTTGAGAAAGAGAAAGAGACCACCTGAACTGAACTGAACTGAACTGAACAGCCCTTTTCTGCCGAGCCTCTTCGCGCACCTCATTCGAAGCTATTCCGAAGCGATTCCGAAGCAGTTAGTCAGTCCCCCCAGTAAAAACGTTTCGGGAAAGTGTGAAAAAGTCAGTTTGAGTGAAAGAGAACCGTCTGTCAGTCAGTCAGTCAGTCAGGGAATCTCCTTGGCTTTCAGTTATTTACTATTTACCCCCTAGTAAAACACCTGTCCGGGAAAAGCCCCCAACGAACTCCTGACTCGAGCCTGAATTGAGTCAGAAACGAACCGAAACCGAATCTAAAACGAACCTGATCCGGTACCCGAAGCATTTCCGAAGCAGAACTTGTTTTTATTTTGAGCAGTGTTTTTTCTTTTTTTTAGGAATTTTTGTTTTGTAGTCTCAAATCCTCCATCACGTTTTTGGAATTCCAAGTCTTCATTCTCCCATGCAACATGTGAAACTATTCATCTCAAAACTCATTCTAAGCTAATAGTGCTAGGATTCAATAGTCTTAGATTCTTTAGTGACATTGAAGAATTAGTTTTTTTTCTTGCATTGCCCATGTAAACAATCATTTTACAAGTCTAGTGAGAGTTGATCTTGAAGTTGCAAGGTTGAAGCTAGCTATTGCAATTCAAGCTTTTTCTTTACACACTTTTTGTTCGCATAACTAACAATTTGAGGTTCCTAACTTTGAAGTTCCTAGCTTCTTACCCCAACTAGTAGTTTTTTCACTTGTTTTGGTGTTGATGTTGGTGATGTTGAGCTATTGTTGAAACATCAAGCTAACTTACTTCTATTGTAAACTTGAGTAATTTCCAAGGGGCATTTTTGTTATAGTTGTTCACATTAATTGAATTTTCAATGGCAGAAATCATTTAAAAATCAATATCTCCCACATTCTGAATCCAAATATAATTTCTATCACTGAATAATACCTTCATCTATTAAGGTTAACACATTATGTGGACATGATAAAACATTTAAAAAATACATTTATGAATGCAAGTTAAATTCGTTATCCTTATCACGAAATAGTTGCACAATATCCTTAAAGAGATATTATATTTGAATACATATATACAATTAGATTGCCCACCTTCATGAAATGACCCCTTGGTGCATAAACCAGTTTTTCTATGCAAATATTACAAACTCTTGATCTTTTATTGTCAATGGTTTGGTTCTTCATAAAGCCTTGAAATTACAATACCCACATCATTAACCAACTCATGTTTAGGGTGTAATTTGGCCACCTTTCTAGGAAGGATTTGGGGTTATTTACAATTCATACTTCCAATAGGTGCCCCATTTCAACATGAAGGTATTGTAAAAACTTGGTCCATTGTCATTCAATTTTCATCACATCATGATTGGTCCCTCATCCATCCTTTCATCGTTGTGATGAGAAATATTTAAAAGAAGCAAAAAGTAAAATAAAATTATGCAATACCTGCATTAAAGCATAAAATGTCAGTTGGATTTCTTATGTTTTGGGTAGTAACTAGCTTAGCATGAAGGCATTGTGGAAACTTGGTCCATTGCCATTCAAGTTTAACCACATCATGATTCCTAGGTATGCAATGCTTTCATCCATCATTTTTTCATTGTGATGAAAAATATTTAAAAATAAATAAATTAGAATCAAATTATGCAATACTTACATCTAAAGCCAACTGAATTTCTTATTTCAGGTACTACTCATCTCAACATGAAGGTATTGTGGAAACTTAGTCCATTGCCATTCAAGTCTAACACATTATGATTGGCCCTATGTATGCAATACCTTCATCCATAGTTTGGTGGAAATTTAGTTTTTTAGAAATATGACATAAAAGGGGGAGGTAGAATATATGAATATTATATAGAGTTTTGTCATACTTATGTATTGGTTCTTTTTTTTTACAAAATCTAATTGTTATCTATTTTCTTAGTTTATTTTTGGAATAGGAATTAGGTAGAAGTTTAACTAGTGAGATATATAGTTTTTGTCAAAAAATAGAAGTTTAACCAAAAAAAAAAAAAAGGGTTTAACCAAGAAATATAAGTTTAACCAAGAAGAAATATAGGTTTAGTCACGAAATATAAGTTTAGTTAAAAAGAAATATTGGTTTAGCCAAAAGATAAAATTTTAGCCAATAAGATATATAGGTTTTGCCAAAAGATAGAAGTTTAGCTAAGAAGAAACATAAGTTTAACCAAGAAATATAAATTTAACCAAAAAGAAATGTAGGTTTAGCCAAGAGATATAAGTTTAGGTAAGAAAAAATATAGTTTAGCCAAAAGATAAAAGTTTAACTAGTAAGATATATAAGTTTATCCAAGAAATAATAATTTAATTTATAAAATATATAAGTTTTGTTAAGAGATAAAAGTTTATCCAAAAAATATAAGTTTAGTCTAAGGATAGAAGTTTGGCCAATAAGATACATAGGTTTAATCAAGACAAAAAAAATTAGTTAATAAAATATATAAGTTTCACCAAGAGATAGAAGTTTAGCCAAGAACAAATATAAATTTAGCTAATAGATAGAAGTTTAGCCAAAAGAAGATAAGAGTTTTGCCAAGTAAGTAAGGGATTAGTTGTTAGTTTGTAGGTAGGGCTAAAATTTAGGTCAATAGGGTAGCTAGCTGGGTGGGTAGTATGGAGGTCAGGGTTGAGAAAAAATTGGCAACACAAAATAAAATGATCAAAGGTCAGCATCCAAAAAAGATTGACTGTGGTGGAATGTTGGTTAACGTAAGGTAAAGAGGCGGATGAAAAAGAGACGAATCATCCTGCCCATCCTATGGACAGAACGGCCAACTGGTGCAGTCATGGGGGCTGGTTCACTCTGGCCGACGAGGGGTAAAAGTAAGTTAGGCTCAGTAAAACAGTAACGTAAGTTCCTGGGTGGAAATGAATTCTGGCGATCACCTTCCCCACGCCGGAAAACATCATCATCATCCTGCGACTGCCGTGTCACCGTCCGATTTTCAGATTTAGCGGCTCACCGTCGTCTCTCCCGATTTTTTTCACAGGCCCGGAGTCCTCGCGTGCGCTGTTTGTTTGTTTGTGTGCGCGTGCGCGCGCGCGCTGTGGCGATGGTGTCCTCCGATATTCTCGACTGCTTTTTGCGGACCATATCCCTCTTAGCAGCTTCCGTCTGATTTTTCCTGAGCTTTCTATCGACTAGATAATCGTCTCCTCTGTCACAATCTTTTTTTTCTTCTTTTTCTCTGGTTTTAATTTTTGTAATTGCTTTTATGGGGACCAATTCTTAAGGGGGAAAGGTTGCGCTGAGCAGTGACAGAAAGAGCGAGATCAGCGGACAGACAGACAGTAGATGGTTCCGACGCAACGGCGATGAAGAAGATCACATCATATGCACATGGAAAATCTATGAAGTTGACAAACGTCTTGAAAGTTTTGTAAAATTCACAGAGAGACAGAAGAGAACGGCAAATGGCAATTCCGGGAGGAGGCTCGTTCCCCGAGGGTATGAGAGTCTTGGTGGTTGACGACGAGCCGCTATGTCTCATGATTCTGGACAGAATGCTCCGCCAATGCAAGTACAATGGTAAGAAGCTTTGTCTAGATTTTGATTCTTCACTCTCCCTGCACCTCGGTTCTTCTAGGGCTTGAAAATTCTGGGCTAGAATCGTAACCCTAGAGCCGACAGACGATTCACCAGCGAAGGACATGAGTCGGGAACTAGTTGCAACAAGGTGAGATTGTGATGATGATTAGGGTTTCCCCCTCTCTGGTGCCCCTTGGAAACGTTCATTCTTGGTGCTGCATGTGTGGGAGGTGGTTTGTGAGTGTTTGTGTGATGGAAGTAATACATATTACTCATTGTAAGAAAAAATGTAAAATTGTGGCTGGTTTTGTTGCCAGTAACATCTTGCAACCGAGCTACGAAAGCTCTTTCTCTGCTGAGGGAGAACAGGAACTACTTTGATCTGGTGATTAGCGACGTATACATGCCAGACATGGATGGTTTCAAGCTACTTGAAGCAATTGGGCTGGAACTTGACTTGCCTGTGATCAGTAAGTTTCCTCTGCCTGCCTTGTCTCTTTCTGCAAAGTCCAGACTGACACAAGGCCCAAGACTTTCTTTAGTGGGTTTAAACTGGGGATTTGCAATGTTTCTGACACCGAGGATTGTTATCTGTTTGAACCTCAGTGATGTCTGCAGACGGAGAAACGGATTTGGTAATGAAGGGAATAACACATGGTGCATGTGACTATCTTCTGAAGCCTGTGCGACTTGAGGAGCTTCGAAACATATGGCAGCATGTCATCCGCAGGCGGGTTCCCACAAAGGATCTGCATAAGGAGGAGGGATCAGGGGAGTGGGATGACAGTGTGTATCCGCATGACTCCACTACAGATACAGATCACAGCTTCAGGAAGAGGAAGGAGAGGGTGGATGATGAGGTTCAAAGAGCTGAAGACCTCAATCTGAAGAAGGCTCGGGTTGTATGGTCTGTGGAGCTGCACAAGCAGTTTGTTCAAGCAGTCAATCAGCTTGGAATTGATAGTAATTTTCTCTCCGGACAGTTTGCCATGGTTCTTTAACTTTTCTCTCTTGAATTGCTCTCACTTAGCTAAACTTGTGGATTATGCAATCTGTCATGAGTCCTCTGTGACTCATTGCAGAGATGCTTGTGAAGCACAGATGCATCAGATGATGCATCAGATGACTCCTTGTGGGTTTTTGCAGAAGCTGTACCAAAGAGGATATTGGATGTAATGAATGTGCAGGGTCTAACACGGGAAAATGTTGCAAGCCATCTTCAGGTCATTTTCCACATCCTTTCTTTTATAGATCCTCTGGCTGGCAAGCAATCATCTCCTTCTTTGTCTCTTTGTCCTGGGCCATGACTACTGCTGTGGAGCTGAGTACCAGCCCACAGTCTTTGCTTCTCTGGTGGTCTACAGCTTGGAGTTTGGCATTTGCATGATGCCATGTCCCTCAGGTTGCTTGCCCTTTCATGATCATTTTAAGGCTTCCTATCTACTTTTTGTTCCACTCACAATGTCTTTTGTGTGTGCAGAAGTACCGGCTATATTTGAAACGCCTAAGTGGAGTGAACCCAGAACCATATCCAGTGGCCTCATTCCAGGCTGCTGAGAATGGTACCTCTGGTGGTGTGATGCAGATTCAACCTGGAGGAAGGGGAGTGGTTTCTTCAGGTTCGAAAGGGTGGAATCTTGGAGGAGGTGTCAGTAGAAATATAGCACAGAAAGATGCAGAAGCAAGAGGTTCACTACAGGCACAGTTGTTGCAACAGAAGCAGCAACGGCAGCAGCTGGCAAGTACCTTGGAAGGTCTCAACCAACTCACTGCTGGTGTTGCCTTCCCAGATCTGCAGAGAATGGATTCGCACGATCTTGACTTGTTGACGAAACCACAGTATGACCCTACCAGGCATCGACCGGGCCTTGCTAATGATCATCTACCCATTCTCGGAAATCTGAATGTGCTTGAGAACTTTGACTTGTCAGGCCTTATTGACTTGAGAGAGGGAGAGAATGCAGTCGCCATGTCAAACCTTGGCACCCTGAGCACACACAACAATCTGAATTCAGTTGCAATGGAAACTTTACAGAGAGGGGAAGACATGGGTAGCATGACAAAGTCACAACCAGGGGATAGTTTGTCTGGAGGGCCAGGCTTTAGCAGACCAAGAGGAGGGGATGATTTGGTCCCTGTTGAGGGCAGGGGTCTGGGTTTGAGTAAATTTGGTGGGGAGTTCACATCTGCATCTTGCTTTTCATCAGTTGACACCTTAAGCAACGAAGATATTTCTGAAAGCAGCTTCAAAGACTACCAAGAATTTGCTGGATCACCAGATTTCCTTACTCCACCGAATGATTTGTCACTTTCTTGAATCGGAAATTCTCCCATGAGAAAATTGAGAGTGATATAGCTCTTGTAGTTACTAACCAGTGGTATCAGCTTCAGTCAAGCTTTATGATTCCCATTCTTGAAAGTTCATGTACAGTGAGTATTTATATTGGGAGAAGGATTGACTTGGACCTTGGAATGCTTGGTGGGATGTTCTAATTTTGTACAACACATTTGATGATTGTAAATCTTTCTAGTGGCCACAATCTAACATAGGGCACATACTACTTACTTACCTGTCTTCCTTAAATATGTGGAGATTGGTTTTGGTACTTCCTAGATTGACCTGGAAACCAAAGATTTGCAGTAAAGTTTCTTTTTACGGGAGCAATGATTTGCACAGGACATGTAGACTACTTGCAGGCTCACATGACTTGTGACTGTCATTTTCTTTTACACTTCTTGCTTACAGGTGTTTTCACTCAGCACAATTATCTTTGTTCTGTTTATTAGTTGATAATCCTTTTGTTACAGCCAGTATCTTAGGATCTATCTATGAAGGTAGTTTGTTTGTCATGTTGAGATCTCCCAAACTGTGGTGCCTCTTGCTGCACTCTTGGTACTGTTGGAAAGCCCTTGATGAGTTAGGGGTGCACCAAGTTGTTTTCATAATGTTTCGACCTATGCTGGAGAAGTAAGTTAATGGAGTATCTGAAACAAAATTTCCACTAAAATTCACTAAGAACAAAACTAAAAATTACGCGGGAATTTGGGCACTCCTGGTATTGTTGGAAAACTCTCAATGACTACAATTTAATAATGAAGGTGATTTGGAAATTTTTTGGAGACCTAAGGTATGGGAGATATTGAATCTTGAGTAGTTTTTGTGATTGAAATTCAATTAAATTACCAAAAAAAAAATATTGGGCAACCAGTTCACACTTGGGCCAAATGGCATAGGCTACACTCCTGATAATGAACAACCCATTAGGTCAATTGGAATTAGAGACTGCTGGTTACTGGATATAACCTCAGTGCTCCTTCTTAATACTCAAAGGTAATGGAGTGCTGAGGTATTTCTGGTAACTAGCAGCCTCCTGGAGCTGATTACCAGACCGTAAGCAGTGCTCTTTACATCCATAACCTGCTCAGCAGGTGGATGTGGATCACTTTTCATCCATACATGAAATACATATGGACCACTTTTCATCCATACTCAGAATGAGGCACTTGCGCTGTAACTGGGTCAACTGGGCTGTGGATTTGCAATCAGGAAGAGAGATGTCAGTGAGTCATCCATAACTGGTGGCTTGATGGATGGACGGGATTTCACCTGCCCGTAACTGACGACTACGTTGACGACGTTCGGGATGGATGAATGCCGTTGTTACTGTCGCCATAACCCTCCTACGCCCATCAGGCCAACCCAGTACACAGTGGATATGGGTTGTATCCTTTGACATCTCTGCCAATGGGGGGTGATGCCACGTTACCGATTTCTACCAGAGGAATTGGTTACTCTGTAGAAATTGGTGATGTGGCATCACCCCATTGGTGGAGAGGTCACAGGTTACAATCCATATCTGCTGTGTACTGGGTTGGCCTGACGGGCGCAGGAGGGGTTATGGCGAGAGTGACAACGGCATTCATCCAAGACGTCAACGTAGTCATCAGTTATGGGTGGGTGAAATCCTGTCCGTCAAGTCACCGGTTATGTCCCGTAACACATGGCTCGAGCAGGCTGGTTACGGGAAAAAGTCTCACCACTCACGTGCCTCGACATTTTCCCTTAACTGACCTGCTCTTGCCGGTTACGTAGTCCATAACCTGCTCAGCATGTGGATGCATGACAAAAAGTATTTGGATATGCATCACTTTTTATCTCCACACACATAAAGATACAATATAAGCAGCTTCAGTATATGTCATATATATATATACTAGTTTGAACCCCGTGCCTAATGCACAGGTGTGTGTATTTGACGGTACATATTACAAAATTACAATTACAAACTACATTTCCAAAACCTCTTTATATACGACATTCCGCATGTATCAATTGGGGCCCTGGCCGCTGAAAATCTTGATGTTTGCACTGCTTGTGACCCGTGAGATAGCAACATACAGCTGACCATGGGAATAGACTGGAGATGACAAATATACCCCAACGTTGAGAACAACAATAAAAGATTTTTTGAAATCAATGCATCTTTGGGCAAAGCCCAAAACCCTAAACACTACCTCCAACTTCTGTTTCTTCTTGTTTGCTTCCTCAAGCCCTAACCCTAAATTCATCGCCTATCACATTTGCGATCCTTCAACGACTTCCCAAAATACAATGTGCATACATACATACTCACTTTGCTAGCTCCAAAATATATCCATTTTCAGACATTGGTTAACCCTGTCTTTTGTTGGGCCCTGCCCCCACAGGGACAGGGACTATTGCATTGGATCCAACTTTTGGAAGCTTTACCTTATTAGGACTAGTTTCACATTAAGCGAATTGGTTTCGTTGATGAAAGCGTCTGTATTCCACTCTTTCTTCGCCCCATCGGAGTAAACAGACCATGACGGGATGGATGGGTGACCGGACAGATGGATGAAATGATGCTTCACGACGTCCTTTACTATATGTAATATATATCGGGCATGGATGTCCATTGAGGAAAAGACATGTCAGCAAGACTGCCCCTAATGATGCTTATGTGGACTGAAACATGGTGACTTGCTTACAAATATGAATCCATCAAATTGTTACCAGTTGGAATTTCAAATGAGAGATCTCCATAAGTATATTAGACAGGGGATATGTTTCCAATTTATATGGCAAATGGAAATTTTGTACAACCCCATGGCCAATGCCAAGGGGAAAAACAAGAATGCATTTGGTCCTGTAGGTTTCCTTCCTAGTCTATCCCTAATTATTCAAATTAGGGATAAATCAATTAAATTGACTCAAGAAGGCAAGTTTTGGAAGTTATTTGGCTCTTCTGTCCTTGATTATCCTTATTATTTAATTGAATGGGTCATCTGTTTGTTTGTTTGTTTGTTTGTTATTCACACTTTGATTCATGAGACAAGAGGATTGCAAGCCACGGAAAAATGGGTAACACAATTGGGTAGCAAGTTATTAATTGTATTATAAACTCATCTAATCTATTTGATGTAGGTACTATTTCATTGATTACAAATTACGAAGGAAAGAAAAAAGGACCTTAGGTTTAACTAGGTGGTTTGTGGGTAATAAATAATATGCCATTTAAACAAATATAACTAGAATAAAATTTCTACACACAACTAAAAATGAAAAAAATTCCCCCAAAAAAATACTGTACATGACTGACACAAGTGAAAGCAAATGGGCCAGTTGGGAGCAATGTTTCTTTTGCCCTAAACCCTAAATGTTGCTTTTTGGGTTTAGGGTTTAAGGTTTGAGCTATTGAAAGGATTTTCCATGGAAAAAATGGCCCAAATTTGCCAGATTTTTATGGTAAGTTCCAGAAGGTAGCCAAAGAATATAGCCTTATATGGCCTGTTTCTAGGCCTACTGGGCTAGTCCAAGGAGTCCTTACCTGGCAGAATTGGCCTTATGTGGCCTGTTTTCTAGGCCCGCTGGACTAGTCCAAGGAGTGCTTACCTGGCAGAATCAGCCTTATGTGGCCTGTTTTCTAGGCCTGCTGGGCTAGTCCAAGGAGTGCTTACCTGGCAGAGTCAGCCTTATGTGGCCTGTTTTCGAGGCCTGCTGGGCTAATCCCAAGGAGTGCTTACCTGGCAGAATCAGCCTTATGTGGCCTGTTTTATAGGCCTGCCAGGCTAGTTGAAGGAGTGCTTGCTTACCTGGCATAATTGGCCTTATGTGGTCTGCTTTATAGGCCTGCCAGGCTAGTCTAAGAAGTGCTTACCGGTAGAATCGGCCTTATGTGGCCTGCTACTGGGCTAGTCCAAGGAGTGCTTACCTGGCAGAATTGGCCTTATGTGGCATGTTTGATAGGCCGGTTAGGCTAGTCCAAGGAGTGCTTACCCGGCAAAATCAGCCTTTTCTAGTCTTGAGTCCCTAACATCATGTTAGTCATTTAGGACTTAACTTACTTATCATGGAGATTTCATGTTAAGCTAACATTCATTTAACATTAAACTATCACTTATTTAACATCGTGTGCCACCTAAGATGCCAACTAGATTTTCATTTAACACCGACTGAACATCAAGTGTGAATGCACCATAACAGGCCTTACTCAACAAGGCAAAAGTACTTGTGTAGGTGCTGTTTCACCCCAAGCCAATATTTAAGACATATAAAATTGAACATGTGTAATATTAATTTGAATCACATTGAAAGGTTCAAATTTTCATATAAACCAAAAAAAAAAAATGAAAAGATTTTTTTTTCTAGAAAGAGACCTAGAGGACGTCCATTGGTAGCAATAAAATGGCATTCATATCCTCAACTTTGGATGACAAATAAATCGAAAGGGTATCTCAAGTTAAGGTGCTCCAACTAGGATTAATATTGTGGCTTTTAAAAGGAGTTCAGTTCACCTTTGGGCATGTGAATTGATGTCATATGTTAACAATTTCTATTTCATTTTTTAGTACAATTATAACGAACAATGGTTGACTTATTAAGTTGAACCCCAAAAAATCATGTACATAGTTGTGGTTTTTTTGGGTGAAATTTCACCAAGTTTCAACTTGAAAAATATTTATATTTTGATTTACACAAAGGATTTTTCATGGAAAAAGTGATAGAAAATCATTATCTAATTTTTTTTTGGACCTATTATGTGCAATAAAATTATAATTTCACAACATCCTTTTTGATATACTTTAATTTAAAAACATCTAAATCCATATGAATAGAAGCTAATTTAAACAACATTTAAAAAAATAAAATAATGAAATCCAACCAAAAATGATTATGATATGAACTTATAAACAATTATGAGGAATATTGTCCATAGCAATCCATGTGTTTGTGACTTGTGTTTAAATCAATCATTTTTACAATTGCAATTTCAACTGTATTTTGTGGCACATGGTAAAATGCCTTATAATCACATACTCAACTACAAAATAATTTTAAGTCATGGATGTGATTATAACTTGCAACTATTGCTATTTGCATGAAGATGAAAGATGAATTTTTCACATCATTCATAATTGATGGTGTCCATTAATATATATGATTTTTTATTTTTATTTTGTGATTAGTAATGTGCCAATTCATAGGTGATTAAACAACATGTAACATCTTATTTAATTCGAATTTTGATTATATATCATAATAATTGTAAATGTACTTGTGTTAATGGCAAACTAATGCATGCAACTAAACCTTGGGGAGCAATTAAGTAACCTATGTAGCCTATGCAAGCCCCTAGGTAGGCCCATAGGTACCCTAGTTAATCCAATCACCCCTTAAGTAGACCCCAAGGTACCTTAATTAGTTTAAACAACCCTTAGGTAGCCTAGGTAACGTAGGCAACCCCTAAATAGCCTAGTTAGTTTAACAACCCCTTAGTAGTCCTTAAGTACCCTGTCAACCCCTAAATAGCCTGGTTAGTTTAACAACCCCTTAGTAGTCCTTAAGTACCCTAGCAACCCCTAAATAGCTCCTACATAAGCCCATAGGTACATTAAGTAATTTAGGCAACCATTAAATACCTTAGGTAGCCTTTTGGTACCCTTGGTAACCCTTAGGTAGCTTAGTAACCTTTAGGTATCCCTTAAATAAACCAAGGTAAGAAACTCTAAAATAATGTAAACAACCTTTTAGAATACCTTAAAAAGTTTAATAAATAACTTAGGTAGCCCTTTACTAACCTTTAAGTAGCCTCGATGACCCTTAGAGATGCCCCTAGGTCCTTAAATAGTTTAAGCAACCCTTAAATAACCTTTAGGTAATCTAGGTACCCTCAACAACCCCTATGTACCCTTCAGGTAGCCTTAGATAGTCTTTAGGTAGCCTTTAGGTAGCCTAAGATAGTATTTAGGTACCATACGTAACCTAAGTACGCCTTAGGTACCCTAATTCATTTAAGCAACCCCTAGGAAGCCTTTAAGTACCCTAGGTAGCCTAAGCAACCTTTAAGTACATTATTTAGTTAAAAGCAAACCTATCCTTGGGTGGTATCATTGGGAATGTCATGTGCAGTAAATTTTTTAAACCCATTCAACTTTAGAACAACATAGGATTCATTGAAAGAAAACTTTTCATTATGAATTTCATACATGAAAATATTACCAAAGTTGTGTAGAATTTGAAACTTCATTTGGATTTACAAAAATTTAAGTTTTAATATTCCAAACGAGTTGTCAAGGAAAAAAATTAAAGAAAGTAACACTTTGGGTTCCTTTGTTTAAAAATAGAAAAGGAACATGTTTTCTCATTTTTTACAATGCTTTTAATTTATAGGAAGGCCTAAGATGGCCATTTTAAAAATTTGACTAATACATAATGGAATGAAGCAATCATAAATTTTTGAAGGTCAAGATTAGGAAATCTTGAAGGCCATTATATTCATTTTTACAGATTTGTAATTTTCATTCTTTTTGTTTTAATCAACAATTTGGAGCATACCCTAATGATTATAGTGGATAAACAAACAAAAATTAAATGGTGCAACTTGACATTTAATGTTAAGGGATTAAAAATTTCAAGAACATATGTCAAGAACATTTTAGGAACACAAAATCTTTTACTTGTGTAGCCTATGTAGGTGTTTACAAAATTTCAATAATATACAAAGGTAGGGAACACAAAGCCAATGCAATGCAAGTCAATGATAAAAATCACAATTTAAAAAAGATTAAATGTGTTTAATTAAATTTAATTGGATTCACCTTTTTTTGAATTATGGTGAGAGGGTTTTTAGTGGTATCACCCAAGGATGAGTTTGCTTTCTAAGCAATTTTTAGGTATGCCCCTTAGTGGTTTAACTAGGTAGCCTACATGTAGCATAGGGTAGGTTGAATATGCCACTTCGGTAAGATAAGAGAAATGTTTATTAATATGTGATTCCATTTCATATTATATATTTTTAAATACCTAGGACTTGCAATGGTAAGCACTTTGTCCCTTGTTGTGAAAGTCAAAGGATCAAATTCTTATTATTGCAACCTATTTACCCAAATCTAGGTTAAGTAGTTTAGGTGCCTATTCTAAGTCAAAGTGTTTAGACTAAACCACCTTATAAGCTTTCTAGCCCATGTTTTTGGCTTCAACAACCTAGGCCACTTAGCTTAAGTAGGCCATGTGATGTGATTTGTTCAATTTGGAGCTTGCCATGGGTAAACATTTTGATGGTAAGAAAAACTTAATTGTCTTCACATTTTAGTCATAAATGATTGTGCCACATAAACATATATAACTTCAAATTTCAATCATAAAAATTAGTTGTAAATGACCATGCCACATTGGCTGGTTGTTAATTGGATGAAACGTTTGTGTTAGTCACATATTGATGCAACTATTATTTCAACTAAGTGTCACATCATGTCTTTTGTGAGCAAAAAGAAAATTGATTTGTTCAAGGCAATTAGAGGAATTCATCACAAATTTACAAGCTTCATGGGTTTGCTCCAAATCTGTGCAAAATCTAAATTTATTTCATAGGTTCATATTGGTTAAACATGAATGTCATACATTATTTAAATATGAAAGTCATATGTACAATTTTCATGTGTAAACAACACAAATAGATGATACGAATAGACGATATGAATAGGCATATGACATTCATGTCTAAATAGTGCACACGATATTAATGTTCAAACAACATAAGTAGATGAATGATATCTGTGTTTATTATGAACCTATGAAAAGTAGATTTCTCACGACTATTATTGCCAAATCATGACCCATTAAGTTTGTGATGTTTGTAATCACATTTGGCATTTACGATTGAAAAATAATCATTCACAATTGAAAAAAGTAGTTAACATGCAAATTCCTTGTAATGAGTGTGACCCACTTAATGCCATTCAAATTATTATTTTTATTAAGATTTTTTTAACAAAAGTTTTACATTTATGTTTTTTTTGCTTTAATAAATTATATACCAAGTCTTTATTAGATATTCCAAATAAAAGTCAGATAGAAAAATGCATGTATAAAGATTCATACATAAAAAAAAACTAGTCTATATTTTTCAACTTCCAAAGTTCATTTCTATATATTTGGTGCATATATCATGCAATTTTTCTATATATCTAAGTTTTTTTATTCAAGTTGAAAATTCAAATATAATCACAAATTTGAAATATTATTGATTTGATGGCATGTTAATAACATTTAAATGCATGACATTAAAATAAATCTATATATTGTGATGTTAAAAATAAACCACCTTACCTTGAAATATGCAACCACTCTATCTACCTTTTTTAACCTAGCTATTTACATAGCCTAGTGTATCTATTAGGCTAGCATGTGTGTTCACATTAATAAGACCCATAACAAATGTAATTATTGTTTGGTTTTTCATGTTTTAAAATGACAATTAAATTTGATGTTGAAATTGTTGGACATACTTATATAACAACATTCATAATATATCATGAGAACATGTGAATTTTTTTGAAATGAAATATTTTGGCAAATTTTTAATAGAAACCTTAACGTAATAGTATATATATATTTTTCATATTTTAAAATATTTTAAAATATTCCAAAAATAAATGATCAAATAAAAAGTCCAAAAATGGGGGCTGGGTTAAGTTATTAATGTGGATGCACCCTAACATGCATTTTTAGATTAACATACTTACTAGGCTAACATACCCATGAACTAGCTTAAGGTACCTACCTAGCCTAGTGTACTTACCTAGGCTAAGTTATACTAGGTGTGTAGGTAGTTAAATTATATTAAATTAGGTTGGTATTTAAACTAGCTTATATACTAGGCTAGTTGGCTAGGTTAGGTTAAACTAGATAGGTAGCTAAGCTAGGTTAATCATTGTTGAACATAGGTAAGTTGGTAGATAATTCTAAGTTGGTAGATGGTATGTATTTATTTACAAATTGCTTCCTATCTACCTTAGGCATATTATTTACGTACCTACTTATTACCCATTTTCCTACACAGTTAATAATGTAAGAAAATGTGAAATAATCATATGTTCATAATAACATGTTGACGCAATTTTAACATATGAGTGTGTGGTGCATTGATCAAAGACTTGGTTTTTTGTCATGGAGGTGAAGGGTTCAAATCCATACATGCAACTCCTATACAAGCTAAGGGGTTGATCTTTTCTAGGGTTAGCTTAGATTAGGGGGCTAGCTAAGGTAAGGTATGGTAGGGTAATATGGTGGACAAATGGGTGGGTAGGTA
>Ga0116229_10004749_pt1 | contig 22246 bp, 23 predicted proteins | sample S1TSphgellanicum_3_FD_87313 | JGI IMG/M metagenome (GOLD analysis project Ga0116229, IMG submission 87313) | Host-associated microbial communities from peat moss isolated from Minnesota, USA - S1T2_Fc - Sphagnum magellanicum MG | ecosystem: Host-associated > Plants > Peat moss > Unclassified...
AGTGGGTGTTCTCTGGAGCAAAAGTTGCCGAGCTCCGTCACACACAGTCCGGACCGGACCCGGCCCGGCACCCCGTTCTTGACGTCGACTATCCCGGGTCTCCGTTCCGCGCTAGAATATCGTAACCTAATTTCCTCCAATAGCTTTGCCCACAGACTGGGAACAGGAAATTCCGCCCTCCGATTAGCGCCGGGCCCGGTCGGCCTGAAACCCGAGCTCCATCAGTGACGTAGTGAATTTATATATAAGATACCGTAGTAAAGGGGCCAGCTTAAAGACGCCTCTCTGGAATAATTCATAAATTTTCAAGATTTTATCTCAAAGAACGAAATAAAAATGTTCAAGAATTTTTTTTAAATTCTCTTTTGTTAAATGAAACTTTGTTTGAAAAAAAAAATTGTGAAAATTTCAACATTTCTACAAATAATGTGGATATTGCCAAAGTACTACTTTACACAGAAGGGATTGAGGACATGAGCAGAGAAATTGAAAATCACAGCAGCAGCATGTGCGGACACGGACCTATAAGTCAAAAAACTTATATGGGCTTTGTCTGGGCTTGTCTAAACACGTTAACGAGCTCTGTCTGGCACTATGTCCGGCCTTGTCTTTTTGTGCCGTGGGTGGTATGTACACAAGCTTCTGTTTTCGCCCCCCTATAGAACTGCACAACAAATTTGATTTTGGGTGTGGGGGGGGGGGGGTATTATTAGGCTAGTGCATGTTCCGCAATCTAATTCGATTTGATTTCCACAAAACCCAAGGGATAACGAACCAGCTATATTTTTTCTCCAGAGATTTGCAATTGTCTGAAACTTTGAACCCCTGCCAACTACACGGACCGGTGTATTTTCTGGGGGAGAAACTTGGCACTCTGGTTACCGAATAAACTTTGGATATATATATGTATATATATTTCCTTTTCCAGTGCAAATTCGAATTTTTTTCTAAACATTTGGAAAATATTGCCAAACTTTCGAAACCACAAAACTTTATCAAAAATTAAATAAATAAATAAACCAAACCCTGACATGTATGTACTGCCCAAATGTAGCCGCATGACAGGATGAACAACAACCTAGGTAGGACGGACGGACGGATGGTTGCGATGGACCAAAATCGATGGTCGAGTGAATTCCCAAAAATGTACTCTTGAAGTTACGAAATTTGATTGTCAGGATTTATTTGGTAAAACAACTTTCAGGATGAAAATTATTATTTAAATTAATTTTTTTAGCGCCTAGATTGCGATCTCTCCAATCTAACTGTCCGATTCTAGATTTAATCATTCAATGGTTCAGATTGGTCCAAGTGGTGGTGCAATTTTACGTTCATTAATTTTCTTGACCTTTAACTTCAAAGATATCTTTATCTTGAAAGATGAAGATATCGGGGAAAATACAGGAAACCGAAAATGCCCAATCCAAATGTAGAGGGCACGTTCAATGTCTATTTTTCCAGCCGCAAAGGATGACAGGTTCCATTTTTGAAGAGGAAGTGCCCTCTAAGTGAGAAGTATTGACTACGGACGACGACAAAGAAGAAGAAGAACAGGAGGGGATGAGAACTGTCGGATTCGGAAACAGATAGAAGATCCTGTCCGTTGAAGTCATAAAGAAAGGAACCTGAGTAAAAAAAAAACAAGTAGAGGGAAGGGGCCGAGGCGTAGTCGAAGAAGACGACGAGGGGGGCGCGGTCGATCCTTACAAAAGAAAAAGAAGGGAAGGAGAAGAAAACGTTCCGAAGAGGAGGAAGAAGACGCAGAAGCAGAGTAATACAGAACGGTGCGCGTGGAGGAGGAGGCGGACGGGCCTCCTTTCTCTTCATTGCGATCGCAGGAATTGAAAGGTGAGAGCAAAACAGCACATTTGTGTTAGAGAATTGCTGGTTGTGAACTTACAATCTCGAAATAGGAAAGGGAGAAATGTCTTCTTGTCAAGCAGCAGTACTAAGAGTCATTACGAAGAAGTAGGAGAAGAAGAAGAAGATTCAGTAGATGGACGAGTACTTCCTATCAGAAACTTACTCTCCCATCAGTTCTACAGTTGCAAGTTGGACTGAACTGCTTGTGTATGTGGAATTTTGCAACTTTATGAGCTCTGTCTGAGAAATTTTTGTGTTGATCGCAGATCAACTGAGGTCTGCTCAAGGCTGGGAAGAGGGCTTCAAAGATTGCAAAGGTTGCTGTTAAACCTGCTCATCGTATATTTCACCATGCCTGATAGGGGTGGAACCCCGGATGAGAGTGCAACGCTTGCTGCAAGGTAAGTTATCCTTCTCGTTGCTTCTTACCTCCCCAAAGTATTGAATACCTAACACATATGAATATTCCAGGTTGATTGATTACACCCTCTGTTTAGTTCTTTTGATGTATGTGCATGTTTCATTGCCATGAACATGATTGGAACTGGGCTGATTGCAGTAAGTGTAAAAATGACACCATGAATCTTTCTGTTTGGGAGTCACAAACCTTAAAGAAAGGCAACTTTGGTGAGAGATGGCTTATGTGGTAATTAGGTCAAGTCCTGAGCTAGAATCAACTCTAAGCTTCCCTGTTAATATATCATGTATATACATTCCTGTTAATTGCCACTTTTTTCTAAATTGGAATGAAGCTTACGGTCACAAGCTTGTTGGAGCTTGAATGAGGATACTATTGACTTTTCTCTTTATCTATGCCTCTGGAGTGCTAGTGATATGATAACTTGCTTCTGGAAAGTACTCAGATTTTTGTATAATTTTTTTCTGAAAATTTGAGCAGACTAATTACACACATGACTACAAGCTCTGTTGAGAGCTGATCAAGTCAGTGGGGAGTAATAGCAGTTAGTTGTTGCGATTCATGATGAAGGTAATGGTTTGAAACTTTGTGAGTGTCACTCACAACACTCTGACTTCTCATTTCTTGGGGTCTTTGTTCTGGTATGACCGGAACTGACAAAATGGGGGGACCTTCATAGCATTATTTAGAGTTTTCTCTGGATATGTGTTGAAACAACTGGATATGATTTCCAGTGTCACAAGCAGATGTGCTTGTCCAAGTAGTCACCAGTAGTATGCTTGAAGGATATGCCCAGGGTGCAGGAAGGGCACATTAAATAGAGGGTACTCTATTTAGGCCTCTCCTTGCCTTAGGCTTGGATGCTTGCTTGTACAGGGACAAGCTAAAAACAAAATGAACATCATCGTCAGAAGCTTGTTGCAGCTTGAATGAGGATACTAATGACTTTTCAATCAGCTATGCTTCTTGAGTGCTAGCAATCTAGTGATGAGTTTTCTGGTGGCTTCTGGAAAGGCTATAGAAACTCAAGAGTCAGATTATTGTATAATTGTTGTGGGCATTTTGCAGTAGAGACTGAGCCTAGTCAAAGATTATATGTCCATTGCTTCTGTTAAGCTTAAAGTTTGCTTCATTTCAAGATGATCAGTCTTATTGTCCTTATGAAGAATAAAGGCTACCTTTTGAAGATTATTCTAAAGAGCTCTAGTTGTTTGCTTGATAAGGAGAACTTTCTTTTTGGAATTTTGACAAACTTTCTTTCAGAGTTTTCCAAATGACTTCATATTAGAGTTTTTTTTTATGCCCACTTTGTCTTCATTCTTCTTCTCCCTTTTATCTGTTATGTTCTGTTCTTTATTCCTAATGTGCCTGCTGTTTTCTTCTTTTTCCATCTGTTTTCTCTGTGTTTTGCCTTGTGTGGGTGTAGGGTGCTAGCAGGTAGCATGGTCGAGTCTTCATGTTGCTTCCAAACTTGTGACAGAAACTCAGTACGCAGGCTAGTGGTTACACTGGCCTATACCCCCTGTAGGGAGCTTGTGAAGTCAGTAAGTAAGTAATAGATAAGTTACTATCAGGCGTGTTCTTTTTGTTCTACTTCTTCGCTTCTATGTTTTTCCTTTTCCTGCTTCTTCAGTCCTTATATGGGAGTTTTTTTCTTGACCTAAAAAGGAAAGGTTTTTGGTCTGGTTCTGGTGTCCTTAATATTGAGTATGGAGATTTCTGATACTCATGAGAGTTATTGTACTTCCGTTGTTTGTGAAGACCTGATTGAAAATGTTCAATCCGTGGCAGTCCAGAGTCTTACCTTAAGATGGTTCTGTCTGTCTGTTACACTCTGTGATTGGCAAGCAAATGGATAGATAAGACTGGCTGGATTTTCAATTTTATTTCCTGAGCTCTTAAATAATGCACCTTAAGAAGCTTCTATGCTCTGCTCTACTTCTTGCCCAAGTTGAAGACCATTAGTTCACTAAACTATGAAGGTTGTGTACTAGACTGCTGTCCAGAGCACTCTTGTACAGCTTCAATTTTCGTTAGGTAGGCCTCTTGATTGCTGAGTTTTTCTTAACACTTCCAAACTTTGCAACAAGCTTTATATGCAGATTTTTCTACCTTTGTTAGCCTGGTATTTTGAACAGATTTACTACCTATATATCTACACCCCTTGTTGGGACATGACAAAATCAGTGGAGAATGATGGCAGTGGCGCTGTCATGCCTACTGGAGGTTATCCTCTAATACTTGTGGTTGCCTATCACAGGTTACAGCTGCACTCTTGTTGTACTGATTTAGGTTTTTCTTTGACAAATAGAAGATGTGCTTGGATGTGAAGTATCTGTCTGCTAGGATTCATGGCCTTGTTGCAAGTGTGCATTGAAATCCTTTCTCAGTCATGGGATATTCTACTCCATGTTAGCCTGGGACCTCTTACAGCTCAGCCTGTCTTCGCCTGAGCTGGACACTGAAAGTGCAAGTCAAGAAGTGGGCGACCATGGAGCTTGACAAGATTGCACAAGTTCTAGATGGCTTGTCAACAAGCATTAATGTGTTGTCCTTTCATGGATGTTTTTGTGTCATTGGACCAATTGAAGCTGGACACTGCAACTCATGTTCACTTGTTTGTTCCTTTTGCATGTCGTCACATTGTACTAGCAGTTTCATGGATATTCTGTGCCAGCTGTGTGACAACTACAAGAAATCCCAGCAGAACTTGGGGCAGATGAAAGAATTGTTCAAAAGACTGGATGCAGCATGTCATGGGACTGATGGCAATGAAAATATTTCAACAAGTCAAAGAGGGGATGCAAATTTGGAAGCAAACTTTTTGGTGTCTGAGTTGCCAGGAGTGTCATCAGACCACACTCCGGTCATCACTGGGAATATTTCAACAAGCCAAGGAGGGGATGCAAATTTTGAAGCAAGCTTTTTGGAGTTTGAGTTGCCAGGATTGTCATCAGACTACACCCCAGAGTCATATCCTGTCATCACTGAGCCTGCTCCTGAGGATCCACGCATGGCAAACAGTCAAGGAACAAATGAAGGCAAACAGATTACCCTCAATTTGTCAGTTACAGCATGGTCAACAGAGGAGATACAGGTACCTAATGAGCTGGAAGAAACCCAGATGGAGATACAGGTATCTGATGAGCTGGAAGAAACCTGGATGCGGGAAGATGAAGCAATGTTCTTTGAGGCTTATTTGGATTATTTGGAGATACAGATGATGGAAGAGTACGAGGATGAGTGGTTGGCTGAGTGAAAGTCTTTCCTGCACCAGCACAAAAGGCTGTTATGGCACCAAAAACATGGCAGATTTTTCGGAACACCATAACACCTTCTCTGGAGATCCATACGCAACTACAAATAATGAGACTGGGTACCCACTGTGATTAGCACAGCCATGATCTGTCCATAGTATATACTACTACAGAAATGTGACTGAGAATAAGAGCTGTAAAACCAGGTAGATCTGTTATAAATCCTGTACAAATAGAATAGCTTATTAGATTATAGAGCCTGCAAGAGGGGAGATTAGTACCTGTGTCAAGGCAGGAATATCAATCAAGTTCAGTTAGGAAATCACAGTGCTACCCACTGTGATTATCACATCCATGATCTGTCCATAGCATATAATAAGTGTAGCATGTGTCAGTGTCCCAAGTGTGAATTGGTTACCCAAATAAATTTTCCTTCCAAAACCATTTTTTGTAATTTAATTGAATTTCCAATGACAAAAACTACTGGAAATTTCAAACCACCTTCATTAAATCCTACTCGTCAAGGGCTTTCCAACACCAATACCAAGTAAGAGTGTGGCCAAATCTCTTATAAATTTTGGTTTTGATTTAAATGAATTTTCAGTGAAAGTTTTGTTCAATACTCAATAACTTCTCCACTGGAGGTTGAAACCAGTGTAACATTGATATCAATACTAATATCAATAAGGGTTTCAGTGCACCACAGTTTTGTGATGAGAGTTGTGGGAGGGAGAGTAATGTGAGATATGAGTTGCCAACTACACTTTTCTTTCCCCCATTCTAGTGTACTATCGTAAAAAAGGGCAGGGTGTTCTAGTTATATGATCTTTTATAGAAACAACAAGTATCTAAACCCATTTTGCAAGCAAAATGATCAAGAGAAAGGATTGACAGGACCTTGAGAATTGTTTAGTTAACAGTTCAAAGTTGGGACAGTAAGAATTTTGGAAGCATTCTGTTTTCAACAACTGCACATCATGAACGTAGCTTTCATTGCAACCATTTTTGCATCCAATGCAAGGAATTTCAACTCGTGATTTGGATGTGGGAATTCTGACCCATCGAGAAAGAAAAGCAGGCAATAGATAGAGAAGAAAGATCATTGCAACAATTCCATATAAACAACATTGGTCATTGTCCTGCCATTTGGGCAAAAAACAGAGACGTCATTCACACGCATAACTTGTGACAGAGCTACATACAATTGGCTGTGGGTGAAAATAGGTTCAAGCAAGTAAATGCCAACTATTTTCATGGTCTAACCTTGCGCCTCGTTAATGGTCATAACGAATACCAATTGTAAAGGGAACTGGCGCCTTTGTAGGGTGAATGGCCACTTCGAACGGTTTGTTATCATGGTGATGCGCAGTATGTTGACAATATTCCTCGCATGTGCGCCACCAATGATCCGTGACAATCAATCTACGTGCTAGGCGCCAAATGATTAGACGGGTCTCGTTACAAAGTCCCAAGGCCGCATCAAGATTTCTCAGTAACATAATAGGGACGCCAACTTTGAAGGCCAGGCAATGTGGTGGCATACCTGCTAAAGTAATGGTGTTGAAAAATTTCATGCCAATCGCCAAAACTTGGTCGTCCCCCGTTTCCACTAAGTTTGCCAACAAAAATACGTGCTCTCACCCGGGCATAGCCTCGACAATCTGAATGTTGAGAGAATTCATGATTTTATTTTTTGTTGTCAAAATAGCTCGATCGTCCATGTATCCTTGGTTTGAGTAATTGATTGCCAAGGCTAGGAAAACAGCATGGATGAGGGTATCTAAAAATGGCGCTTGATGGATTTTCAAGTATAAAGTGATCTTGACTCCGACTAAAGGTTCCGCGTAAGCTTCTAGTGGAAAATGATCAATGATGGAAGACTCTTCGCCATTGCCGACTCTCAGAAAGTACTCAGCATATGGCCTAGAGAGGGGATTGGCATGCAATCTCATTTTCTTGTGAGAGTCAAGACGTGCACTTCATGCCACAAAATCGAACATGAGAGGGCCACAAAAATGATTGTTACTCAAAAGCCTCTAAATACCACTAGCGGACATTGTTAGAAATCACCCCGAAGATAACCACTTTACCGCCAAAGGGCAAATCCAGGCGTTGCATGATGTCACGTAAAGTTCGGCCTATCGCCTCAACACAATGTCAGTGTTATGTTGAAGCCTCATCCCAAATGATCAGTTTTGCTTCTTGGAACAGCTCAACATAATTGTTTTACACAAGTGTCAAGCACATTAAATCCCTACCAATGGCAATTGGGATCTTGAAAATTGAATGTGAGTTTCGTCCACCTTCCAATGGGAAAGCTACTATGCCGAAAGAAGCGACCCTAATGGTAACATGTCCGTCCCGTCGAACCAATGCCAATAACACACTATATACAAAGGTTTTGCATGACCCACCTAGACCATCTAGGAAAAATACTACGCCTTTGCCTTGGTGTCATAACTCTACTTTGAGAGAGTGTGAGGATGAAATTCACACTCCCAAAATTGGGACTTGGGAGTCCTCTGGGACTCCCAGAACTTTAGGGTTCGATTGCAGGGGCCAAACACCTCACATTGGGGTGTTATTTATATCATTGGAAAGCTATCGAAGTGTAAATGTCGAAAATGGGCTTGCATGGGCCATTTGGACATCTGCAGCACACGTTATGGCAAAAAGAAAGGTCGGGAGTCAAATTGACAATTTGACTCCCAACCACTAAAAGTTAGGAATCGACCCGACCCAAATGTGTATGGGGGGAGTGCGATACACCATTAGAAAAATCTCGAGGAGAGCTACAAGTTTGCTTTAGACCCCATCCCAATCGAAGGTCTGAGCAAAGAGTTATGACCTCGCAAGCTCTCAAGAATCTGAATTGGGACAATTTCAGGACTCCTCCTTGGGAGTCCTGGGACAAAAAGCCATTCAAATGTAGGTGCCGCAAAGAGACGCAGAGAATACTATGTGGGGAAGGTGGTGGCTTCCCCTGAATTTGGGCCGTGGTGAGTCTTGTGAGTCTAGAGTTGCCCGTGGCTTGTCCTAACACTAAAGGTGCTCTAGAAAGTGAACTAACCAACTTGTTGGTTGGTTTGATGCAGGTTCGAATAAGTAACTAAAACTTGTCACTCTTCTTAGTCCCATCCTAGAGCTTCAACACGCCCCTCTACCCCTTCTAATGTTAAAAGCTGGGAGCATGCCCCGAGTTCTTCACAATTCCGCTACTTAAGTAATTTAAACCCATCTTGGGTCTAACCTGGAACTTGGGAGCGCGTCACTTAGGCTACTACGTTGAACACTGCAGTGATAACTATTTCCTGGCAAATGTTGAGCCACGGGAAGTTCTGGTCGACATAGCCATGGAGCACATCTCTATTGTAGTCAAACGCCACAACCAATTGAAGATTGACAGGCAACATTTCTACAGGTGGAAAAACAAGCAACATTTCTAGAAAGTCATGCAAGCCTTTGTTCGTCAACGTTAATTTGGCCTCAAAGAATAGTAAATTGTCGTTGTAGGCATCCTCGGCAGTGCCTCCATTTGTGATGCGTCAATGTCGCATATCATGCGACATATCATCTCGATATCTTTCCCATAACACTTCCGGATTCAAAGGAAAAAAAAACAGTAAAAGAGTCACAAAAAGATTCCTTAACCTTTTTGCGTCTTGATTGATACATGTTTCCCGCATGCATGTGTCCCATTATGTGTCGTCTTGCAATAATCCCAATGCTCCGCAAGCAATTTGAAACGTTAGATGCTCTGTGTCATCAACAGTCTGAAGATGTTCAAAAGAGGTCACACCCGGTATGACAGTAAGTAGGAGATGGAGGAAAAAGCGTTCACCAACGGCGGGATGTACGAAATACATTCACCCAACAACTTTTTCTCCTCGTTGTTGGGCCGACCAAACTTTTTCTCGAATTTTCCAAACATGATCAACAGGGAAGTCCGCATGCACCACGTTCCACCCATCCACATTTGAACGTTATATGCAAAGTAGGTGGTCAAGGTGGTTCTCTGGCGAGCAACAACTTGAACAACCTTGAACAACGGCCAAATTTTCATTTTCGTTAAAAATGACATTATGTTGTCCTGGCAAATGAACAACTAATCGAGTGACAGGTGGCCATTCCATATGCTTTTTGAATGAAAGTAAGGAATCGACCCCTTCAGCAACGCTCATATATCGGGCATCAATGTATTGTTGAATTTCATTTGTTAGACTGGCGATCACTGTTGCAACACGGTCAAGACCTTTGTAAACATATTTTAAAAGGTATTTGACACTCCGAATACCGGTGGACACCTTAACATTAATATGTGCATCAAACATCTTGGTAATGTAGGGCTTGTGGGGCACCACCCATCGGTTGTCGTATGCAAAGCCATATGGAATCTTTTGAAACATTCAACCATCATTTCACCGACAGTAGACAAGGTAACCATCTTCGCCTTATGTTGTCTCCTCGGAGAAAGCTCGCAGATAACGTTTCTTGTATACACCGTTGACCATGCAGGGTGCGTTGGGGTATTCTTGGCTGCACGGTCCGTGCAACAAACATTTTGTGAACGTTTCAAAAAGAGGTGTGTTCTCTGGAAGAAGAAGCTCCGCCACCACCAAGCGATTTATGTCTTTGGTTGTGTGCTCTGGAGGAAAGATAAGGAGCAAATGGATGTGAGGTAGGCCTCGTTTTTAGTATTCCCTTACCCAAATGTTCCCAATAACTTTGGAGAACCATCCAATTTTTGCCACTCCTTTAAGAAGGGCTTTCACCTTCATCTAAAATATGCGAACAACCAAATCTGGACGGTTAGAAATTGTTTGGTTGGGCTCGAGCTCCGCCTTTATTTCCTACCAATTCAAGTTACAAATGAATGTGAAAAAGACATTCGGAATTCCTTTGCTTCATTCAATAGCCATCGCATCTTGATACACTTGCACCATTAAATGTGGATAATCGCGAAATGAAGTTGGGAGAACAATTTGCTGACCCACTTGCACAGGATCTAATCGAACATCATGTTCGACCATATCTGCCAGCCTTAATAGAGTCCCACACGAAGTAAAGCTTGGTATAGCACCAAAAAGTTAAAAATGTTATGTTTTGTCTTAGTAGCAACATCGACGATAGGCTGAAAAAGGCAACCACCAAGATGCAGAGTGGAGGGTTCGCATAACGCGTTCCTAAGTCCCTAGTTAGCCCAAGTTGGGGCTGGATCACTCAAGTTGCGAAAATATGGGGGACTCGAAGCACGTTCCCAGCTTCCAGCACTAAAGGGGGTAAGAGGGGCATGTTGAAAGCTTCGAGGTTAGACTAGGAAGAGGGACAAGCTACTTAGTTATTCGATCCTGCATCCAAATCCAACCAACAAGTTGGCTAGAACTCATTCTGCACATTTTCAGTGTTGGGACAAGCCACGGGCAACCTTGGACTCACTTGACTCGCCACGGCCCGAACTCGGGGGAAGCCACCACCTTCCCCATATAGTATTCTTTGCAACTCTCCACCGCACTTGCATCCAAATGGCTCTTTTTCCCGGGACTCCCAAAGTGGAGTACCGAAACTGTCCCGGTTTGGACTCCCGGGACTTTGAGCGTTCATAACTTCTCGCCCCAAACTCGAATCAGGATGAGGTCTAAATCAAAGTTGTAGCTCTCCTTGAGAGCTTTCCAAGGGTGTGTTGCAATCCACCTACACGCACTGGGATCGGGTCGATTCCCAACTTTTAGTGGTCGGGAGTCAAATTGCCAATTTGACTCCTGGCCCTTCTTTCGACCATAACTTGTGTTATAAATGTTCAAATGGCTCATATGAGGCCATTTTGGACATTTACACTTCAAGACCTTTCCAATGATATAAAGAACGCCTCAATGCAAGGTGTTTTGACCCCTGCAATTGTGCTCTGAGTTTTTGGGAGTCTTGGAGGACTCCCAAGTCCCATTTTCGGGAGTGTGAGTGGTGACCTCACATTTCCCTCAAAGTGGGGTTGCGACATCACCGCTAAAGTGCACTCTTTGTGTGTAATAAGTCGCCATTGAGACCCTTGTGTGTGCTCCGTCCTGATTGTTTTGTAGCCACAAATTTTTAGACCTTCCATCCTCCCCGACGAGGAAAAGCAACGGGTATTGTAAAGGATTGTAAAAAGGTGTTAACTCGTTCATCTACTGTAAACCACCTCCATATCGCCGCTATACAATGACATTGCAATCTCCAACCTCTCTCGGTTCGCCAGGAATTATCATTGCAACCTCATTTGTCGTAGGGACATTGTAGCAACGGACAATTCCGTTTCACGAGGTACAGCTAATTGTAATGCAGATGTGGACCTCCTCTGCAAGGTTTGTAGGGAGACGGTCAACTACATGAACGAAGACGTTTACATAAGGATTGACACGCCTGAGGATCATGCAAAGTGTCGTCAAATGCGCTGAGCTTGGATTGGGGTTCTGCATTTGCCAATTCGAACCTTCATTTGCCCCATCATGCACATAAGCCTGAAGAAAGTGTGGCAATTGCCCTTCTGCGGGTTCCATACCAACAATCAAATGGTAGAATCCTCTTTGCACTTTGTAGGTATGCACTCCTGGTTTGAATTCGAAGCCCACACTCTGGACCTTTGTGGATGTAAATGCGAATGCAACATTGTACAAATGGAGATGTTTACGCAATTCGGCATTTTGTCGATCTTATAACATCTCCATGTACTTTGGCAGGGTGTGAATAGGAGGCAAAAGAATTTTCCTTAAGGCACAACATTTACTATAGTGTGGTCTTTGAAGAAAGCCCCCCATGCGTTTTTCGATCCAAAAGCGAGAACCACAATGGTTGCATTGTTTATTTAGCGTCAGAACATTTGTTAGTCTATTTGCAAGTCGGCCAAGGGGTACCACAAATCTCGCAGGGCCATGTGTTGTCCAGCCTAAAGTTGATCCTCTACGCACGCAATGCGGTGTCATTCAACATGTCACGCAACATCTATCATTAATTGGGTCTAATGAGTTCACTATGTTTCAATAGCACACGCTCTCGCGTGCCGTTCCACGTTTTTCAATAATCATTGAGCAATATCAATCATACACTATGCTTCCTTGACGCACTCCCAAGTCTCGGGTTGAACCCACTTGAGGGTCCAACTATGTTGAGTTGCGGAAAGTTGGGACTTGAGGGGCGTTCCCGACTTCTAGCACTAAAGAGGGGTAGAGGGGCGTGCTAGAAGTCCCGGGATTAGACTAGGAAGATGGACTAGAAGATCAAGTTTCAATCTGCATCCAAAACCAACCACAAGAGGGTTAGTTAGCATTTAGGAACACCCTTGGGTGTTGGGACAAGCCACGGGCAACTTGGACTACTCGACTCACCACGGCCCGGACTCGGGGGAAGCCACTACCTTCCCCATATAGTATACTCTGCAGCTCTCCGCCGAGGCTACATCCAAATGGCTCTTTTTCCCGAGACTCCCAAGTTAGAGTCCCGAAACTGTCCCAGGTTGGAGTCCCAGGACTTTGGACGGCCATAGCTCCTCGCCCCGAACTCGGATCGGGACAAGCTCTTAACCAGAGTTGTAGCTCTCGTCGAGAGCTTTTCAACGCCGTGTCGCACTCCTTGAGGCGACGTCGGGAAGAGGTCGATTCTTGACTTCTAGTGGTCGGGAGTCAAACTGGCAGCTTGACTCCCGGCCCTTCTTTTGGCCATAACTTGGGCTGCAGATGTCCAAATGGGCAATGCGAGGCCATTTTGGACATCTACGCTTCAAGAGGTTTCCATTGATATAAAGAACGTGCCAAGGCGAGGAGATTTGACCCCTCAAATCGTCTTCTGAGTTTTCGGGAGTCCCGGAGGACTTCATTTTCTCACTTTTGGGAGTGTGAGTTGCATTCTCACACTTAGCCCCAAAGTGGGGTTGCGACATTCCTAATGTTGGGCCCCATTACATGCAGCCCTTTCGACAGCTACTACAGCGCGGTGGAATCTTTGATGTTTTTGAACAGCTGTTCGCATTTTTTCGTCATTTGCATATTTGCATGGTGCTCCAGGGCCTCATCTACAATTCTTTCAATTGGAAGTAAAATGGAGTCAGGTTCTGAAAACACAATAGCATAACTTCATATTTAATTACCACTACGACAAGCGCAAGTCTAACCTCGGGGTCAACATATCCCCAGGCAATTTGGCAGTCGGCAACATCCGTGTCATGTTCAATGCAAATTGAATGGGTGTGGTCTCTATATAGTAGCATTGAGTTTACCATGTTCCCCTTAGCAACAACCTCAAATTGCAACATGGGCAGTCAAGGTTCAAAAATAGTTGTTAGGGTTCCTTGTTTATTGGCAGGATAGTCTCCATTTCAAAAAAAATTGCAGCAGAAACATTTCATTATAACAATTGCGACTTTCCCCAGAAGTTACAAATCAAATTCAACTTGTCACAAACTCCACATAATTACCTTCACAAAGGATTGACCACATACTACAAAAGGTTGATCAAGGGAGTTGGTTTTGAAGTGAGAAAAAATAGCTCAAAGAAGAAGGCAAAAAAATGCACATTACTATTGCTACTGCCACCCCCATCATCTTCTTCTTCTCCATTGCTCCTCCACTCTTGTTGGATGGCGGCAACGGTGGAGACAATAGTATTAGTGATCAACGCCAATGTAAGGAAGAGCAAGAAGCATGGCGTCAAACTCACGGAAGCGGCAATTGCAATGGTTCTAGCGCACCCTTTTCTGGACACCACCGTTCACACCATGGGCAGCTATTGTTGCTACTGCTGATGACTTTCCAAATGCAAATGTCATCGCTCCTCCTCCTCTGTAACACAAGCCAACTCCAGCACCTTCATGTACGCTCTGAATGCTCCTTCTCCTCCTCCCACTCCTATTGCTACCAGAGCTTGCCTAATGCTTCAATAGCTTCTTTCCTTGGGCTTGCTGTTGATTTTCAAGGTGGCCAAATCTTACAAGATGATGATGATGATGATGGTATGGGGCAAATAAGATCTTTTTCTTCTTCTTTTTCACATTAAGATGATTTTACAATGCCTCCATACCTGTGTAAGTAAGTACAGAATCTAATTTCACTACTACTTTTGCTATTTCCCAGCTTTTGTTAACACCCTACATAGTAAACACTCTTTAAGATTGATGGCATTTGTCCTATTACATCATCCTATTATCCACCTTCCCTCAGGTCAACCTCCTCTTTTTTCACGGCATCCTCCTCCTCCTCATTCTCATCCTCCTCCTCTTTCATGGCTTCATCTTCTTCATCAAAGTAGTCGCTACTATCATCGTGCACAACCGCCGTTCTCTTCCTTAGTAGCATGTTTGCCGTTCCACCTCGCGAATCTCGCAAAACACGAAATCTCTTTTATTTCCCTCCCGGTTTGAACCAGTAGTCTAGCTATGCAATTTTCATGTGGGAGCAATAGTTCCACATCCCTTGATTTCATGCTTTGATGGCATTCTAAACAATCGCCACAATCCTTGGAAAAACAAAAGGAAGTGGCCAACACTCAAGGTCACCGTTGTTACGCTCATCTTCATAAATACATGCCCACACTGTGAAAGCGAACATTCTAGAGGTTTCACCGCCACTCGTTTTGGTTGGGGGCTCTCAAAGGACCGGGGGGGGGGCTCTAGCTAATCACGAATTACCGAATCAAGAATCTGTGGACAGACACCCATTATTTTATATAAATAAAATGTGTTCACTTTTTTTTCCCCATTCTAGTCTACTATCACTAAAAAGGGTGGGGTGTTTTAGTTATTTGATCTTTTATAGAAATAATGTGTTCCAACAAAGTGACAACATAACTGTCCAAGATGGGCAGAAAGTCCATAGCATTCTTGGATCACTAAGCCTTCTACCTTACAAACCTTAACATTACAACATAAGACTCTGGATCTCAAGAGATGAGATCACTTTTGATCTTCTCTCAAGAACCAACTGGTCATGAATGTGATTGTTCAACAACAAAACTTCAACTTTATCTTATTTCACTTTTCCAAATTTCCCCTTTTGGAAGTTGGACATAGAACAATGAAACACAAAACAATTCAATAGTTTCTTTCCATAAAGCCCAATAATGCTCTCAAAACCCCATTCCCCAAAACACCCATAACAATACCGGTACCTCTTTTCCACACATACACAACCAATAGATAGTCCCTTCCAGTTTCCCGGATGCACACAACATATCGAACATGCCACATTGACCACTCTTAAGATGTTTAGACACATTCATCATTTCCCTTGGATTAGTCCTTAAAACATAATACTACATCTTCTACTCTTTCCCTAAAGCACATGGCGTAACAAAATGTTTACTTTGGGGAAGAAATTTGAAGACCAATAGTGGGGCATTTGTTCACACAACTATCTCAAGATCCTAAGAAAATGCACACTCAAAACCACTAGAACATAAATAGCACTTAACTTCCCTGCGTTTGTTTTTTTTGTCCATTGAAGACCTTGGAACTTATAGAGGCTTCAATCACCTCTGTCATCCACACCATCAAGATCTCACCCACCAACCATCTCCCAACATCGTGATTAACATTAACCATATCTAAGAGTAATTACCATAGAAACTTGGAAACTACTCCATCACCCAACCTAGCTCATGAGCGTTGTTACATTGAACACAAAAATCAAACACACATAACCTATAGCAAACAAAAAACAACCAAACATTAAAAAAAACAACAATAAATGGACTTTAGGCATCCATAATTCCTTATGATATCGAACTGTCCTCTAACTAAATAGTTGCAAACTAAAGTGTTCACAAAATCATGTAATGAGACAATTTTTCTGCACCTTTATGGGTTCAAATGTGTGGTGCATGTATTTGCTATAATAATTATTTTAAAGGGACTCAATTTAATGATTCTAGTTACATTTACTTGTGAAAGAAAAAAGAAACAAATCAAAACCAATATAAATATTTCAAATGAGGGACTTTTTAATTGACCCCTTAAAATGTAACAATACACAAAGGGTGTGCATATGGACCCACAATTTCCAAATTTTGCATTGATGGAGTCACTTATTAATCTTTGCACCTCATAAATGTCATGAAAAATTCAAAATAAAGGTTTCCAAACCATATTCAAGATGACATGGAAGTATAGGGACTTTATAAAAATAATTTATGAAGTAACTTTATGAATCCTTTTGGACATGATTTTTGTGGAATTTATATATATATTTCACAAACCTCAAATTTTAGGATGTTTAAGAGGCACCAATGTAATTACTTTTAGGATAAAGTGATTATAAGATGGTGTTACATTTTGGTCACAATCAAAATACACTTTAAAAATGTATTATTAAAGACTCTGCATGCGCCCTTTTTGGTCACCCTAAAGTGTTTTTGCCTAACTTGTCACCTCTTACCTATTATCTAGCAAGCATTAGGGTTTTTACTTTCCATCCTTCCTCATCCAACGTTGAAATTCTTGAGATTGTTTCTATGCTATAGTACAAATTTCCCCATTATTGTTCATTTTGGTTTCATACAAGCATGCTGATTTTGAACATGCATGATTAAGTTTTGTGTTACTAGATCATTTTGAGATGCTACTCTACTAGAATATTAATTTAAAAAGTTTAAATACTAATACCAATTTGGAAATGGCCATAAAATTCAACTATTCATATAAGTTTGGTATCAAAAATTTCAAAAAAACCCTTGTACCTAGGAAAAAGATGTTAAACCATGACCAATTAGAACTTGGTATTAAAAAATGATACTAGTCCCAACTTGGTGCATCCTTACGTTGTCAAGGGCCATAATGAACTAGCACACCAATTGGTGGTTCTATTCACTCATTGAATGGGGTGAGATTTTTCATCTAGGTCTTGAACCTTTGTTAATCACCATGGTCTCATTGTCAAACTTTTTTGTGTTCACCTTTTACTCAAATTTTTTTCCTTGGTTTTTTTTGTCAACTTTGACATCAACAACATACTACCCTCCACTTGGTTTTACCTACCAATTAACAACCAACCCTCCCTACTTAGTTACCTACTCACTCTACCTACTTATTTATTCACCCATCTTACCTATATACCTACCTACCTATTTATCTACCTACCCATTCATTTTACCTACCTATTTACCTATTAGTTATCTACCCATCTTACTTACAAACCTAACTACCAACTTGTTCACCCCACTTACCTACTTTTCCACCCATCTTCATACCTACCTAGCATTTGCACATTGTCATTATTAATTGATGAAATTATAGCATAGAATTCAACTATTGCAAATAACCTACCAATAGTTATTTTAATCCTATTCAAGCCTCAATGACAATAAATTACTAGCCTCAAATGTGGGTATTGCAATTGTGGACAATTTTTTTTGCATTAGTTCCAAACTTCCACCTCCACTTTGAACAATTTTTATTTTAATTAAATAATAGGTACCAAATTTATTTTAAAATAGATAATAGATTTAGAAGTAGGGAGACAACAAACATTTGACAATTTGCACCTTTTTTACACTAATTAAAATGAAACTTAAGTTGGACTTTGTGGAGAAATTTCATATGCACATTCATGGAAGGGAGGGGAGGGGGACGGATTTGCATAGGTAGGCATTAACCTCTCTTAATATTATGATATCCTCAATGATAAGATGTGAATATTGTATATTTTGACAATTATTATTCAAAGTTAGAGTAGGTGAAAACCTAATCCCAAAATGCAAAACTTGCATATGAAAACAATGTCATTTCAAATGCAATAGACCACATCAACCAATGTATATTTTGGGATTGAAATTTGACTATTTCAAGTTTGATAAAAAAAAAAACCAACCCCTATTTTTCCACCCAACATGTTAGTATTGCAAGTTCAATCCAAAAATTCATAACATATTTAAAAACCCATATGTGAATATTGCATATTTTGGTAGTTAACACTTAAAGCTAAAGTAGTTGAAGCCCAAATCCCAAAATGTAATATTTGCATATGAAAAATGCCATTTGAAATTCAAGCGACTACAAAAACCAATGCATATTTGCCCACCCAAATGTGTGTATTACATGTTTAGTCCAAAAACTTAACCCCTATTTTCCCACCCATTTGTGAGTATTGCAAGTTCAATCCAATGCATATTTAAACACCCATATGTAGGTATTGCATATTTTACCAATTGTTGTTCAAAGCTAGAGTAGTTGAATACCCTATCCCAAAATTGTTGACTCTTGGTTTGGTCACATTTTCAATACAAGTTGAGCACAATAGTGGGTTTGGCTACATTTTCTATTAAAAATTGAATAGTTTCCATCCTAAAAGTTGAGTGCTAACAATGGGCTTCATAAGAAAAATCAAGATAAAGGAAGAACATATCCTGTGTGAAGAGGAAAATGACCAATTATGAAAAAACTCATGGTCGATCAAAAGATGTGGAAAGAAGTGCACTCAACCAATAAGAAAATTGAAAACACTAGACATTAGACCATCTCCATAGCATGGTATGAAATGGACAAACCTCACCCATCTCCATAGCATGAAAGGTCTCTTTGAAAAACTAAAGGCTTTTATGAAAAGCTTTATCATTTTGCTATGATAAATATTTGATTTGGTTGAATTTATTTTCAAAACTTGAATCTTAATCATCAATCCCTAAGAACTTTACTACTTGCTTTGTTGTGGTGGAATGATTGCTTGTCAACATTAACACATGCATTCTTGCCTACACATTTACAAACTTAACTATTGTTGCCACATTTTCCCACAATTGATCCTCAAAATGGAATAAAGTTATTTGAACCATGGAATGATAAAAAATTGATTGGAACATGAGTGCTTTTGCATTAAATGATAACTTACCTCCTAGCTTTCAAACATGCTCCAACAAAATCAACACAATTAGACCTTTTAATTTCCAAACACACTCCACCAAAAATGTTCAATATTTTGCAATAGGGAAATCAAAATATCCACAAGACAAATATATATATATATATAATTTTAATTTTTTTTCACTTTCTTTTCCTTGCTTATTTTTTAATTTTTTCTTCTTCCTTGTTTTTCTTGCCTTCTTGTTCTATTTTTTCCCCCTTCTTCTTGTTAATTTTTCTATAACTTTTTTTTTCATTTTTCTCTTGTCCTTCTTTTCTTCTTTTTCTTTGATTTTTTCCTTCTCTTTCTTCTTATTGGTTTTTTTTTGTTTTGTTTTTTCCTTCTTTTTTTCATTTTAAAATTTTTTTTCTATAAAACAAAAAATGATGGCAGTGATGAGTTGCAAGTTCATTATCATTGTTTGTAATTGAAGGTTGCATGAACTTTTTTTTTAAATGTTCAAAAACAAGATTTATTTAGAGGATTATCAAAGTTCCAAAGAAGGGTTGTAACCAAAAAGAAAAGGTGTTACAAAACAACAAGAGATCAATACAATGAAGTTCATCACCATCTATTGGAATCCTATTTCAAATACTACTTAAATCTTAAGTTTGAAGAATATGTGGGTACAAGCCTCACTGCTCAATTGTAATTTCACATAGATCCAAGTCTATTGTTGTTGTAGCAACATTAGTTATACAAGAGTGTTCCTCCAACTAAAGAACTTGACAATGTTCATTCAACAGGTAAATCACAACTACTAATACATAAACAACATGTACTAGACCATTATCGAAAGTTTAGCTAGAAATTAGATCACTTAGTGTTCACTTAGTCCATTTGAACTACTAAAATCCCACCATAAACATGTAATGCATTTGTTTTATTTGACTTGTTATATACTTTTTCTACAATAATCCATATTTTTTCTAGTTGTCATTCTATAATGCATGGTTTCAAAGCAGATGGCAAACAATAGGTTCATAGAAAACCATTAAAATAGTAGGCAAGATGTGACACAAAATAAAATCATATGGATGATTATCAAGACAACACACACCCAACCCAAATTCTGCTCAATTTTGCACTTCTTCTATAGGATACCCCTTAAAGATTTCTCATGTTTAACATCCACACCATCTCTCAAACCAAACTTGCTACCTTCTATGGACATAATCCAAACTACAAAAGGTTTTAGGATTCGTTATATGCATTCTCCTTTATAGTTCAAAACACCTTGTATTTTCATTAGTTATTGGCACCAACCCCTCATACAACTTCAAAAATACATAGTACATTGCTTTAGTAGCTACTAGTGCAACAAAAAAAAATTCAGCAACTACCAACACAAAAAATCACAAACTTTTTCCACACATTTCTATTATAATTTTGTCAGATATATTTAACTGTCGATCTTTTCTTGCAACTGCCTTATATTCTCCATTTGTGCACCCAAATTTTGTGGCTCCATCAATGCCACTCCAACCTCTTCCATCAAGAGCTCCATAGAGATAAGCTCCACATTATACATAAACAACAGAACTTTACTACACTCCTTTGCGTGCACTTTTGAAGTCGATACAATATGGCCAAAACGAAGAAAGAGACAATACATGAAAAAAATTCTCCTATAATTGCAAAAAGTTGACAATGACAAAACTAAAAACCCTAAAATTTTGTGTGTTCCCACTAGTTCATCCAGCTTCTCCTTATTCTAATTTGAGGGGTGATGATGGAAGAAGAGAGTCAATGATGACTACACCTCTCAAATAAATAAAAAAATCAATGAACTTCATCACAAAATGAACAAACAAAAAAACAAGAAATTATCTAAAGAACTCGTTGGTGCAATAGAGGAAAAAAAACAAGGAAAAGAAGGAAATAAAAAAAGGAGGAAGAAAAAGAAAAAAAGGAAAAAAAAAGTAAGAAAAATATTTTCTGATTTTTTTCCTCCTAAGACCACCTGGACCCCAATGGGGGCTGAGTTAAGATTCATCCGGATGAAAACCCTAAACAAGTTTTCTCCAATTGGTGCATTGGTGGGTGCTGGGTCACACCGGCCCTGTGACCGGGCCTTATCGAGGGGTTTCCAACGGTACCAAAAACGCAGCAAGGAGGTGCCGTGGTTTGGGAGATCTCAAGGTGCCAAACAAACAAACAAACACATCCTGTCCGTTGAAATCGTAAAGAGAGGAACGTGAATAAAAACAAATACGTAGAGGCGAGGGGCCGACGCGACGACGAAAAAGACGCCGGCGACGACGAAGAAGACGACGAGGGAAGGCGTGTTCGATCTTTACGAAAGAAAAGAGACAAGAACAGAAGGAGAACAAGACTTTCTGCAGAGGAGGAAGAAGACCCAGAGGAACAGCAATACAGAACGGCGCGCGGCGAGGAGGAGGAGGAGGAGGAGGAGGCGGCGGCCGTGGATGGAGCTCCTTCCTCTACATTGCGACTTTACGAATTGAAAGGTGAGAGAAAAAAACTACACATTTGTGCTAGAGGATTGCTGGTTGTGAACTATCTAATCTCGAAATAGGAAAGGGAGAAATGCCTTCTCTTCGTGTCGAGAAGCAAAGCAGCTGCACGAAGAGTCACTGCAAAGAAGAAGAGGAAGAAGAAGAAGAAGAAGAAGGAGATTCTGTAGATGGATGAGTATTTTCTGATAGGAAAAGCATGGTTATTATTCTGATCTCTTGTGTGTGATTCTGGTTACTGCTGACCTAGCCTGAGCTTGAAGGCGGGAAGGAAGCAAGCATGCAAGCAAACATGGAGAAGCTGCAACAAGACAATGTCGGTTGTTCTCCCCACAGGTATGCGCAGCTGCAGCAAGCTTTCGCGGTGGCCATCCA